>Ga0134125_10001204_pt1 | contig 32121 bp, 32 predicted proteins | sample KB31751_FD_96464 | JGI IMG/M metagenome (GOLD analysis project Ga0134125, IMG submission 96464) | Terrestrial soil microbial communities with excess Nitrogen fertilizer from Kellogg Biological Station, Michigan, USA - KB3-175-1 | ecosystem: Environmental > Terrestrial > Soil > Unclassified ...
GCGGTGGCAGATCGAGTCCGATCCGGACAAGGTCAGTGAGTGGGAAGTGCGGTTCATGGCCGAGACGGCGCAGCGAACCCGCGTCGAGATCGAGCACCGAAAGCTGGAGCGCCATGGCGAAGGGTGGGAGAGCGTGCATGATGGCGTGGCCGGTGATCAGGGCTGGCCGCTGTACCTGCGGCGGTTCGCCGATCTGTTTGTCAGCCCCGGGAATCATCCGAATTGATCTGCGGCGGTGAGCGCTCGCCGAGCGGATGATTGGGAGCAACAGGGGCCTCGTTGAGGCAGCCGGTCTGTGAAGTTGCTTCGGAACGCGTGCAGGCATTCATTCCCGCGAGAGTTTTGCGGCGATTCGCGTCACGTGCTCGCCCTGAAAGCGACACATTTCCAGCTCGAGGGCGGTGGGCATGCGCAGCTCTGCGCCGACGCCCGTGACGCAGCTCGCGCCGTAGGGCGTGCCGCCGGTCACTTCACGCAGCGTCGTCAGGTCTTTGAAGGTGTAGGGTAGGCCGACGATGACCATGCCGTGGTGCATGAGGGTCAGCTGGAAGGAGACCAGCGTGGTTTCCTGACCGCCGTGTTGGCTCGCGGTGCTGCAGAAGACGCTGCCCACTTTTCCGACGAGAGCGCCTCGCATCCAGAGCGAGCCGGTCTGGTCGAGGAAGTTGCGCATCTGCGCGGCCATGTTGCCGAAGCGCGTCGGGGTGCCGAAGATGATCGCGTCGTACTGCTCGAGCTCGGCCGGCTCGGCGAGCGGGGCGGGCTGATCGAGGCGAAAGCCCGACGCCTTGCAGACCTCGAGCGGCACGATCTCCGGCACCCGCTTTACCTCGACTTTGGCGCCGGCAATCTGGCGCGCGCCTTCGGCCTGCGCCTGCGCCATGGTTTCGATGTGTCCGTAGCTGCTGTAATAGAGGACGAGGACGTTCGGCATGAGAGCTCTCCTAGGGGCGTGGACCGGCATGGCGCTCGAGGAACGCCCGCAGGACTGTGTTGTAGGTGACAGGATCGTCGAGATTCGGAATGTGACGGGCGGCGCGGACGATGGCGCGCTCCGCAACTGGAAGTGCAGCAGCCAGCGCGTCGGCCGCGCGAATACGAGCGGGCAGATCCCGCTCGCCGGTGATGATCAGTGCAGGGGTGCTCAGCGACGCGGTGACTGCACGATCCCAGTGGTCTTCCGCCTCGGGCAACTCCTGCAGCAGGTCCTTGCCGCTGTACCGCGCCGTCATCCGCTCGAGAAGCGCTCGCGGCTGCGCAGACCGGGTTTCCAATTGCATGAGCGGGTGGGCTGCCCAGCGGCGGCGAAAAGTCGCGATGTGGCCACGGGCAACCAAGCTGCGATATTCGGCGAGTGGCAGGTCCTCGGCGTCTTCGGTGGCGGCTGCCGCAAGCGTGCGCGGCGGTCCGTCGAGAACGACGCAGGAAAGCCGCTCGGGTGCGATGCGACACAAGTGCAGGGCCACGCGAGCTCCCTGAGACATCCCGACGCAGGCGAGCTTCTCGAGCTGCAGTTCATCGCATAGCGACAGGGCGTCCCGCACGTCCGCAGCGAGCGAGGCGCGCCCGGATGAAAGACCGAAGCCGCGGCGGTCGAAGCGGAGGAGCCGGAACGAATCACCGAGCGCTGCGATCTGTGGCTCCCACATATCGAGGTCGAGTGTCCAGCCGTGGATCAGCAACACGGCCGGTCCGCGGCCTTCGTCGCGGTAACGGAGGAGTGCGCCCGCGACGGGCAGGTAGCGGTCCACGGCGGCCGGCGGCAGCATGTAATAATTCGGATAGCGAAAGACTTTTCGCTATGAGGTTAGAGGCGAGGGTGGGGCACCGTCAAGTGACGGCCTCGGCCCGCCGCTGGGGTCAGACCTGCGCGCTCAGCGAAAGTCCCGGAATGGCCCGTAGATCGGCCGAGATCCGCCGGCTCAATTGCCGGAGCATGCCGAGCCGGTCGCGGACCAGCCGCGCCTTCGTGGTCTTGCCCGAGTGGCTCGAGGTGTTGAGCGCGGCGACGACTCTGCCGGATTGATCGAGGACCGGTACGGCCAGCGCAACGACGCCATAGGCAAGCTCGTCGGCAACCGCCGCAAAGCCGGAACGGTGGCACTCGTCGATCAGCGAGCGCAGCGCGGCCGGGTCGCAGACCGTCCGATCGGTCAGCGCTTCGAGTTTGGCCGTGTCGAAATAATGCTGAAGCCGCTCGGCGCTCAGGCCCGCGAGCAGGATGCGCCCCATCGATGTGGCGTGTGCAGGGAAGCGGCTGCCGACATGGGCTTCGAGGCGGAGCAGAGTTCGCACCGAAGCCCGCGCGACGTAGACGATATCGTTGCCGTCGAGCACCGACATTGCGGCCGAATCGCCCGTCTTGCGGGCCAGCTCCTCGAGGTGATTCTTGGTGAGATGCTCGATGTCCATCGAGTCGAGGTAGGCAGCACCCAGCTCGAGAACTTTCGGCCGCAGGAGAAAGCTGCGCCCGTGGCGAGTGATGTATCCGAGATCCTCCAGTGTCAGGAGGCACCGTCGTGCAGTCGCGGCCGGAATGGCAGCGCTGCGAGCGATGTCGCTGAGCGTCGGAGCGGGGTGCTCGCGAGTGAAGGCGCGAATGACGGCGATCCCTTTTGCGAGACCACCCATTGCTTCGCGACGGCTTTGAGGGAGTTTGCGTGCGGCCATGGGGCAAGTCTATTTCGGTATGCGAAAGGACGGAAGAGCCTTGACGGCCGTCCGCAGGCAGTCCACGATTGCTTCGGATAACGAACAGAGTTTCGCTATACGAAATGAAGATAGGCCCGTCCTCCGACAATGCGACTGCCATCTGCGGCTCGACCGACGCGGCGATCTGGGTCCGCGGCCGGGATCTCGCCGCCGACCTGATCGGCAAGACCGGGTTCACCGACTACTTCTGGCTGCTCGTCACGGGCGCGAGTCCCACGCCGGCGCAACGCCGCATCCTCGATGCGACTTTGGTTGCGATTGCAGAGCACGGACTGGTGCCCAGCGTGCAGGCGAGCCGGATGACACTGGCAGCCGCCCCGGAGGCACTGCAGGGAGCCGTGGCCGCGGGAATCCTCGGCTGCGGTTCGGTGATCCTGGGGTCGGCAGAGGCAGCTGGGCGTTTCTTCGCGGAGATCGCCCGGCGGATCGGCGACGGACAGGGTGTGGATGCGGCCGCAGGCGAGGTGGTGGTGGAATATCGCTCGCAGCGGCGCGCGATTCCCGGCTATGGTCATCCGCTGCACAAGACGTCCGATCCCAGGGCGGAACGGCTTCAAGCAATTGCAGCGGAGGTCGGGACGGCGGGCCGTTATGCGGCTATCGCGCGGACTGTCGCGCAGCTGCTTCCCGCGCTGATCAGCAAACCGCTCACGCTCAATGTCTCCGGCGCGATAGCGGCGGTGCTGCTCGATGCCGGCTATCCGCTGACCGCGCTCAAAGGGGTACCGCTGCTGGCGCGAACCGCCGGCCTGATCGCGCACCTCATCGAGGAGCAGGCCCGGCCGATCGGATTCGCGATGTCCGGTGCCGCCGCCGAGGCGATCCGATACGACGGCGATGCGCCGCCGGGATCGTCGCCGAAACCATGACAACATCGAAGCAGTGACAATGCCGAATCCATGAGCGAGGCAACTCAACAGCGCACGGGTGTCACGCGAGCCCTCGAGGGAATCCGCGTGGTCGAGCAGGGCACGTTCATCACCGGTCCCTGCGCGGGCATGATGCTGGCCGATCTCGGGGCCGACGTCATCAAGGTCGAAGGTCCGGAGGGCGACCCCTACCGCAGTTACCAGGGCGGGAGATACTCGCCGCACTTCCAGGCCTATAACCGCAACAAGCGCGGCATCGCGCTCGATCTCAAGCGCGATGCGGATCGCGAGCTGTTCGAGCGCCTCATCCGCGAGGCGGACGTCTTCATCCAGAACTTCAGGCCCGGCACGGCGGAGCGGCTGGGCTCGGGACCGGAACGCCTGCGGGAATTGAACCCGCGGCTCGTCTACTGCGCGATCAGCGGCTTCGGCCGCACCGGGCCGTACTCGCAGCGGCCGAGCTACGATTCGGTCGCGCAGGCACTCAGCGGCTTCCTGAGCGTGGTGGTCGACCCGCGCGACCCCCGTTTTCTCGGGCCGGCGCTCGCGGATGCCATCACCGGCATCTATGCGGCCTACGGAGTGCTTGGGGCGCTGGTGCAACGAGGACGCACCGCGAAGGGGACGCTCGTCGAGGTGTCGATGCTCGAGGCGATGACCCACTTCGCGGTAGAGCCCTTTGCGGCGTATTTCGCGCTCGGCAAGGTGCCGACCTCGGCCGACCGGCCGCGCCTCGCCCAGGCGTACATCCTGCGGACCGCCGACGGACGGCTCATCGTGCTCCATCTCTCGTCGCTCGAGAAGTTCTGGAGCGGCCTCGTTGCGGCGCTGGACGAGCCGCAGCTCGCGCGCGATCCGCGCTTCCAGACCCGGCTGGCCCGCATCGAGAACTACGAGGTCCTGCGCTCGGAGCTGATGACCCGCTTCGCGGCGAAGGATCTGGCGCATTGGGCCGAGAGGCTCCGCGGCCACGACGTGCCGCATGCGCCCATCAACGGGATCGACGAAGTGGTCGCCGACCCTCAGGTTGCACATCTCGGCATCATCGTACCGGTCGCGACGGCACATGGTAGCGAGCACGCGGTGCGCCCGGCGGTCCGGTTCGCAGGCGAATGCGCCGGCAGCGTACATGCGGCTCCTCTTCTCGATGAGCACGGAGACGAGATCCGGGAGGCACTGGGAGGCGGCGTCGGCTGGCCGGTCCGAGGGTGAGGAGCACCGGAGCTCAATAGCGAATCCATAACAGGGGGATATCAACGTGCGCACATCTCATGCAGGATGGTTGGCCGCGCTGACCATGGTGCTTTCGCAGCTCGCCGCCGTTCCGGTGCGGGCGCAGTCCATTGCCCAGCTCCAGCAGGTCATCGTGACCGCCCGCAAACGGCCCGAGCTGTTCCGCAATCTGCCGATGACCGAAAGCGTATTCACGCCGCAGACGATCAAGTCGGCCAACATCACGAGTCCGCGGGACTTCATCGCGATGGTGCCGAATATGACGCTGGTGCAGACGCAAAACGTCGGCAACGCCTTCGTCACCATCCGGGGAATCTCCCAGGCCCGCAACAGCGAGCCCTCGGTCGCCGTGATCGTGGATGGTGTCGAGGAGACGGATCCGGAGCAATTCGCCCAGGAGCTGTACGGCGTGCAGCAGATCGAGGTGCTGAAAGGCCCGCAGGGCGCCCTCTACGGCCGCGACGCCATCGGTGGGGCCATCATCATCACCACGACGCCGCCCACCAATCAGGCGAAGGGCGAGATCACCCTCGGAGTCGGCAACGGGCCGGCGGAGCGCGCCCGGGGCATCGTGAGCGGCCCGCTCGATTCCGCCGGCACTCTGAAGTTCAGCGCCGGGCTCAACTTCTACAACACGGATGGGTATCTCGAGAATACCTACCTGAACCGGAAAGCCGATCCGTACCGCGACTACTCCGGCAGGCTGAGGCTGCTCTGGGATCCGGGGAACGGACTCTCCGCGGATCTGCGACTCTTTTACGACCGGGTGCAGACGACCGCGTATTACTACGTCATCCCGCGCAATGACGAGGCCAACGTCTTCTCCAGCTTCAGCACTCCGCCCGACGCGAATGACGTCACCAGCCCGATCCAGGTCAACAACGAGGGTACCGACAACCGCGATGTTCTCGACATCCCGCTGAAGCTGGACTACCACGTCGGCGACGGAACGTTTACGTCGATCACGGACTATGACCAGACGAAAGAGATCGACACCGGCGATGCGTATGACTTCCGGCCGATACCCACGTCGATCGCATACAACTATTTCTTTGCGGGGATTCCGGCGGCGCTCGGCGGACCGCTGGATGAGAGCCAGAGCCAATTCATCCGCGTGCGCTCGTGGAGCGAGGATCTGCGCTTCACCTCGCCTTCGAAGGAGCGGCTCACCTGGATCGCCGGACTGTATTTTCTGCACAAGGAGCGCTTCATCTCCACGGACAACATCGTCGATCGGGGCCTGGGCGTTCCCGCCGTCTACGAGACGCCGCTCGTCGATCCCGCCAATCCTCTGGCGACCAATACGAACGTCACGTTCCTGGCCGACGGGCAGAAGAGCAACGCCTGGGCGGGCTACGGCGATGCCACTTACAAGCTGACCGGTCAATGGGAGGTCGATGCGGCGCTGCGCTACGACCAGGACAAGGTCAGTGACACCACGCGGACGCCGCCCTATTTCCTGGCGCTCGTCCTGGACCCGACTGCGTACACGGGCGAGGTACGCACGCAGACCTGGGGAGCATGGCAGCCGAAGCTCACTCTGCGTTACAAGCCGGGCGATGATTGGACCTTCTATACCGACTGGAGCCGCGGCTTTCGCAGCGGCGGATTCAACCAGACCGGGGTGGGCTCGGTTGCCGCGGCGAGCGGCATCAAAGGCGTCAATGACGTGTTCAACGCCGAGATTGCCGATACTTACGAGCTCGGCGTGAAGGGAGACATGCTCGATCATCGGCTGAGCGTCGACGCTGACGTGTTCCATACGCACTCGGACAACGGCTATTTCTTCGTGTACCTCGCCTCGAATTCCACGCAGAACCTCGGCAACCTGAATGCAACCTACAAGGGTGCGGAATTCCAGGTCACCGCCTATCCGACGGATCATCTGCAGGTGTACGCCGGATACGGATACACGGACAGCCATATAACGAAGATGGCGGATCCGACCGTCCTCGGGAACCAGGCGCCGCTCGTCTCGCGCGACACCGTGAATGCGGGCGCGATGTACATACAACCCATCGCGGATGGGCTCAAGGGCACGGCCCGCCTCGACTTCCAGAACATCGGGCGCACCTGGTGGGACCCGCAGAATTCGACCTCACGCGACCCGATCTCCCTCGTCAACCTCGACCTCAGCCTGCAGGGTGACCGCTGGACGGTCACGGCCTGGTCGAAGAACCTCACCAATAAGATCTACAATGCGGAATTCTCGCCGGGAGGATTCCTCTGGCGGGCCCTGCCGCGGCGTTACGGGGTCGATTTCGAGTATCGCTTCTGACCTGGAGGAACCATCATGGCTACCCTCGCAAAACTGCCCTCGCGCCTGCACCACACGGCCTACGTCGCGCGTGATCTCGAGGTCACGCGCAAGTTCTACGAGGATGTGATCGGGCTGCCGCTGGTGGCCACCTGGTGCGAGGTCGATCAGCTCTTCGGCGCCGAGCGCGTCTATTGCCACCTTTTTTTCGGCATCGGTGACGGCGGGGCGCTGGCGTTCTTCAATTTCGCCAAGCCGGAGGATCAGAAGCAATTCGGGCCCGAGATGCCCTTCTCGCCGTTTCACCACATCGCCTTGAACGTCGACAAGGAGACCCAGGCGGACATCGAGAGACGGCTGGCCGAGGCCGGATATGCTCCGCCGAAGACCTTCGTGCTGGAGCACGGCTACTGCCGCTCGGTCTACGTCACCGACCCCAACGGCCTGATCCTGGAGTTCACGCTCGATCACCCGAACGCGGATCAGATCGCGCGGACGCGGCGTGCCAATGCACACGCGGAGCTCAAACGCTGGCTGGCCGGCGATCATACTTCCAACAACACCTATCGGCCTGAAGGCGCCTGATGCGACGAAGCACCGACCGCATCCTGACGACGCACGTCGGAAGCCTGCCGCGCAGCCAGGCCGTGGCGGATGTCCTCTTTGCGCGCGCCGGCGGCCATCCGGACGAGCCCGGAGCCGCAGCCATCATTACCAAGGCGGTCAGAGAGGTCGTTCGGCGCCAGGTGGATGTCGGCATCGACGTCGTCAGCGACGGCGAGATGAGCAAGATCGGCTACGCGACGTACGTATCCGAGCGGCTGTCTGGCTTCGACGGAGATACACCCCGCGAGCCCGGGCAGGATCTGGTGGAATTTCCGGGCCTGCTGAAGAAGCTGGCGGAGCGGGGGGCCACGGCGAAATACCGCAGGCCGCGCTGCGTGGGTCCGGTAGCGGTGAAGGACACGCGCCCGCTTGCGACCGACCTCGGCAACCTGAAATCGGCGGCGCTCGCCGCCTCGCCGGTCGAAGCATTCATGAACGCCGCCTCGCCTGGCGTCGTTGCGCTGTTCCAGCCCAACGACTTCTACCCCAGCGCGGATGCCTATCTCGAAGCTCTTGCCGAGGCTCTGCGGACCGAGTACGAGGCGATCGTCGCCGCCGGCTTCCTGCTGCAAATCGATGCGCCGGACCTGGGCATGGGCCGGCACACGATGTATCGCGACCGCACCGAAGAGGAATTCACGGTGCTCGCCGCGAGACACATCGAAGTGCTCAATCACGCCTTGAGGAACGTGCCGGCGGACCGGGCGCGGATGCATGTCTGCTGGGGAAACTACGAAGGGCCCCATCATCACGACATCCCTCTGGCCCGGCTGCTTCCGGTGGTACTGCGTGCCAAGCCTCAGGCGCTGCTCTTCGAGGCGGCCAATCCCCGGCACGCGCACGAATGGGCTGCCTTCAAGGACGTGAAGCTTCCCGAGGAAAAGATTCTGATCCCGGGCGTCATCAGCTCGACCACCAATTATATCGAGCACCCGCTGCTCGTCGCAGAGCGGCTGGAGCGGCTCGCCTCGCTGGTCGGCCGCGAGCGCGTGATCGGCGGCAGCGACTGTGGTTACGGAACCTTCGCCGGCTTCGGGCCGGTCGAGCCGGACATCGCGTACATGAAGCTCGGTTCACTGGTCGAGGGCGCGCGGATCGCCAGCTCGAGGTTGTGGGGCAGGCCATGAAAGCACCCCAGCCTGCGGATCTTGCCGAGGCTGTGATTGCCCGTATGGGCGACTGTACGGACCCGCGATTCCGCGAGGTGATGACCTCCCTTGTCCGTCATCTGCATGCTTTCGCGCACGAAGTCGACCTGAGGCCGGAAGAGTGGCTGGCGGCCATCGGATTCCTCACCGCCACCGGTCAGGCCTGCAGCGAGCGCCGCCAGGAATTCATTCTGCTCTCCGATACGCTCGGCCTCTCCATGGCCGTCGTCGGCCTGGATCAGGCGCGGGCGCTGCGCTCCGATGGGGGGACCGCGGGGCGCGCGACGGAGGCGACCGTCCAGGGTCCCTTCTACTGGGAGGGGGCGCCCGATATGCACCTCGGCTGTGATCTTCGCGCCGATGGTGTGGCGGGTGACCCTGCCTACTACACCGGGAAAGTCACCGATACCGCAGGTCGGCCACTCCCCGGAGCACTGCTCGATATCTGGTCAGGAGACGGCGAGGGCGTTTACGACATGCAGGTAGAGGGACAGGGCATGACGTTGCGCGGACGTCTGCGGACGGATGCCGACGGCCACTATCGCTTCTGGTCGATCCGGCCTTCCGAATATCCCGTTCCGACCGATGGGCCGGTGGGCGTAATGCTGAAACGCATGGGCCGCCATCCCATGCGACCGGGCCATATCCACATGAAAGTCTCGGCTGAGGGGCACGTGCCGTTGACAACGCATTTATTCCCTCGAGGCGCCCGATACCTCGACAGCGACGCGGTATTCGGTGTCCGCGACAGCCTGATCGTCGACTACGAGCGGCACGAGCCGGGCATTGCGCCCGACGGGCGGAAGCTCACGCAGTCCTATTACACGGTCAAGTACGACTTCGGCCTGGCGCCTTGCCCGGGGGATGCAACTGCTCCGCGGTAATTCGCCGCGGCGGCGCAGAGCGCGCCGCTCGCGCTCGGGCCCTCGTTGATTTTGCCGGTCCAGGCTTTAACATTCTCCCCAGCGGATGCGAATGGGAGAACGACTTGCAGTATCGTGAGTTTGGCCGGATCGGCTGGAAAGTATCGGAGATCAGCTTCGGAGCCTGGGCGGTGGGCGGCGAATGGGGGGCCGTGGACGACGACCAGTCGATCGCGGCCATGAAGAGAGCTCTCGAGCTGGGAGTCAACTTCTTCGATACCGCGGACGTCTATGGCGACGGCCGCTCCGAGCGGCTGATGCGAAGACTCCGCAAGGAGACAAAGACGCCATTTCACGTCGTCACGAAGGCCGGACGTCGCCTCAGTCCTCACGTAGCTGACGGCTATAACAGGGGCAACCTGACCGCCTTCGTCGACCGCTCGCTGCAGAACATCGGGGTGGAGTCACTCGAGCTCGTACAGCTCCATTGCCCGCCCACGGATACCTATTACCGGCCGGAAACCTTCGCCGCCATGGATGAGCTGGTGAAAGCCGGCAAGATCCAGCATTACGGCGTCAGCGTCGAGAGAGTGGAGGAGGGGCTCAAGGCGATGGAGCTCCCCAATGTGAAGTCCATTCAGATCATCTTCAACATGTTCCGCCAGCGCCCTGCCGAACGTTTCCTTGCCGAGGCGCACCGCCGTGGAGTTGCGACCATCATCCGCGTACCGTTGGCTTCGGGGATGCTCACGGGCAAGCTGACCGCCGCGTCGAAATTCGCACCTGACGATCACCGCAATTTCAATCGCCACGGCGAGGCCTTCGATGTCGGCGAGACATTCGCCGGCGTCCCTTATGACATCGGCCTGCAGGCCGTCGAGGAGCTGAAATCACTGGTGCCCGGAGGCGCCACGCTGGCCCAACTGGCGCTGCGCTGGATCCTCATGTTCGACGGGGTCTCGACGATCATCCCCGGCGGCAAAAATCCGCGGCAGATCGAGGACAACTGCGGCGCGAGCGCATTGGCCGCCCTGACAGAGCGGCAGATGAGCTCCGTGCGCGCCGTTTACGACCGCTATATCCGGCCCGCCGTGCATCAGCGCTGGTGATCGATGCGCGCGCCCGGCAAGGCGCTCGGTGTCCTGGGTGCAATCCTTTCGATTGCCGGCCTTGGCGGCTGCATGACGCGGCAGCCGGCTCCTGCCGCGGGGCAGGCGCCGCACGCGCGCCTCGTCCCTTCTCCTCTGCTCGGACGTGCGTTTGACGTCGTTCCCGAAAGGTCCGTTCTCATCGTGCTCGTATATCGGGCCGGCGCTCTCGCCGCCCTGGGTCACAATCATGTCGTCGCGTGCCGCTGCGTCAATGGGACGGTTTACCTGCCGCGTGATCCTCTGGACGCCGGCTTCGATCTTCATATAGCCGTCAACCAGTTCACAGTGGACGATCCCGCGCTCCGTGCAGCCGAGCACAGCGCCGATTTCCCTCCTGACGTTCCACAGTCCGCGCGGCAGGGTACGCGTCACAACATGCTGGGCGCCGCGGTCTTGGGCGCCGCACGGTACCCCGATATCACACTGCGAGCGGAGGGCATGCGACGCGCTGCTGGCGGAAGACCCGACGACATGCTTGCGGACGTCCTGCTTCAGCTTCAAGGGCAAGCGCGCTCGATCTCTGTGCCTGTGCGCTACCGCATCAAGGCCAACGAGATCGTGATAACCGGTGCCTTTCCCCTGAAGCAGACGGATCTCGGCCTCACCCCTTTCACGGCGCTGGGTGGTGCACTGCAGGTGAGAAATGCCATCGAGATCCGGCTCAGGCTCGTCGCCAGGGCACGCGTTCGGTAAGGTGCACGGGCCGAATCATACGTTGACACTTCAGGCACCTGCGGGTACGCTGGGTTTTGTGCGCTCTTCACGCAACTGCTTTTTCTATTACGCCAGCCGCAAAACGAGCGCGGAGGCGGAGTGTTGAGTTGCCAACCCTGAGTTGACCTGATTCCAAAAAGCGCCTCCCCCAGCGGAGGCGTTTTTTTCGCATCCGGCCGGGGGCGGGAGGATGCGAGCCATGCTCTCCGAAAAACGACTCAATCTCCGACGTCTCGAGGCGCCGGACGTCCATGCTGTCCTTGGCATCATTGATGCCTGCCGCCGGGAATACGGCCTGGCGGATCGCGTGCAAGCCATCCTGGAACCATCGGACCGCCACCTTTATGAGACCTACGGCGTCCGGCGCTCGGCCTATTTCGTCGCCATAGTCGATGACGAGATCGTCGGAGGCGCAGGCGTTTCCCGGCTTCCCGGCAGCGACGGCTCGATCTGCGAGCTGCAGCGGATGTATCTGCGGCAGAGAAGCCGGGGGGAGGGCATAGGCCGCGCCCTGCTGCAGCAGTGCCTTCAGGCTGCGCGGCGGTTCGGCTACCGGCAGTGTTACGCCGAGACCATCGGCGAGATGGGCACCGCTCTCTCGCTTTACGAGAGTCACGGATTCCGGCAGCTGGAAGCGCCCCTCGGCAGCACCGGGCATGGCCACAACAACCGCTGGCTCATATTGGGGCTGCAGCCTTCGGGAACCCGCTCCCTGGGGATCTGACAATGCCCGCGCCCGCCGGCGTTGCGGTAGACTCATTGGCCGGTATGCAGCATTCCGCGACTCACCGGACGCACGTGCGCGATGCGATCCTCGTCGCCATCGTGACCCTCGCCACCTGGGTGGTGTGTGTGCTCTTCAACGTCACGGAGGTGTTGCGGCGCCTGAACGCCCCCTATGAGCGATACCAGCTCGATGAGCTGCCCTCGGTGCTGCTCGTCCTGTGCCTCGGGCTGACCTGGTTCGCCACCCGCCGCTATGCTGAGGCGAGGCAGGAGATCGTGCGCCGGAAATCGGCCGAGGCGCAACTGGCGGAGGCACTCGCGGATAACCGCCGGCTCGCGCAGCAGTACGTGGAGCTACAGGAGGGCGAGCGCAAGGTGCTCGCGCGCGAGCTGCATGATGAGCTCGGCCAGTACCTGAACGTCATCAAGCTCGATGCGGTCGGGATCCGTGACGATAGCGAGGCGTCCCAGACAGCGACACACCGGCGGGCGAGCACCATCGTCGATAATTGCAACCACATCCATGGTGCCCTTGCGACGCTCATTCGGGAGCTGCGGCCAACAGGCCTGGATGAGCTGGGGCTCGCTGCCGCACTGGAGCACTGCGTCGAGACATGGCGTGTGCGGCTCCCTGGCGTTTCCCTGAGACTAGCCGTCGCTGGAGACTTTACCGGGCTGCCCGAGACCCTCACCGTTACCCTGTACAGGCTGGTTCAGGAGGCGCTCACCAATGTTGCCAAGCACGCTGCGGCGAGCACTGTATCCGTCAGTCTCGAGCGCGCTGGGGGCGACGCAGATCACGACAGAATCGATGTGGTGGTCGTGGACGACGGCGGCGGTACCGTGTCCGAGACGGCGACCCGGGGGCTTGGACTGATCGGCATGCGCGAGCGGGTCATGGCGCAGCATGGAAAACTGGTATTCACGAGCTCGCCCGGACAGGGCTTCCGGCTCTCTGCGCAGATCCCAGTGCCGCTGCCGCCGGATGCGGGACGCACGCAGTGACCGGCCCCACCAGGATCCTGCTGGTCGACGATCATGCCGTCGTTCGCGAAGGTTACCGCCGGCTTCTGGAGAACGAGCCCGGCATCAGTGTCATCGGCGATGCGAGCAATGCAGCACAGGCCTGCGAACGTGCCCGTTCGCTCGGCCCGGACGTGGTGGTCATGGACATCGCCCTCCCCGGGATCAGCGGCATCGAGGCGACGCGCCGGATGCTCAAGGATCAGCCGCACCTGCGGATACTGATGTTCAGTATGTACGACGACGCCATATACGCGTCCCGAGCGCTCGAAGCCGGAGCCCTGGGTTTTCTGAGCAAGGCGAGCGCACCGGAAGTCCTGGTGCAGGCGATCCTTGCGGTCTCGCGCGGGGACCGCTACGTGAGTCCCGATGTTGCGACGAACCTGGCGCGCTCGGCGGCGCAGCCCGGCAAGTTGGACATCGAAGCGCTGACGCCGCGCGAGTTCGAAGTCCTGCGCCTGCTGGTGCAGGGCGAGACTGTCAGGAGCATCAGCGAGAAGCTGGCACTCTCGGAGAAGACCGTCGCCAACCATCAATCCGCCATCCGCGAGAAGCTGGGCGCAAGGAACAGCGCGCAGCTCGCACGGCTCGTCGCACAGCTCGATCTGCATCATTGACAGCGGCGGCATTCCGAACAAACATCTCACATTCGCAACAATCCAGGAGCCGTCGTGCGGTACCTGTCCCTTTCGGTTTCCCTGCTCTGCTGCCTCCTCGCTGCCTCGCTGGCGCAGGCCGATGCGCCAGCGGCGCCCGGACCCGTCGTCCTGAAGGCCGCACACATCTTCGATGCCGTCTCTGGCAAGCTCGCCGATCACGGAGTGGTGGTCGTGCAGGACGGCAAGATCACCGGTATCGGCGAGGACGCGCAGATCCCGGCGGGCGCTCGCGTCATCGACCTTGGGGACGCCACTTTGATGCCCGGGATGATAGACGCGCACGTGCACCTCGACGGGCAGCTCGAGGACAACTGGTACAAGGGCTTCTACCAGGACCTGATGCGGGTACCGCCCGAGCAGGCGCTCTATGGCGCGCACTACGCCAAGGAGACCCTGGATGCAGGATTTACCAGTGTGCGCGACGTAGGTTCGGTGTATTACATCGGGGCAGCACTACGCAACGCAATCGACGCTGGCGTGATTGACGGTCCGCGGATGATCGTCTCCAACTACGCCATCGGTTCCACCGGTGGTCACGCCGACAGCGACCCGCTGCCACCGAACGTGGCTGCACCCTTCGGCCCGGAACGTGGCGTCTGCAACGGTCCTGACGAGTGCCGCGCCGCCGTGCGCTACCAGATGAAGTACGGCGCCACGGTCATCAAGTTCATGCCCTCAGGCGGCGTGCTCTCGTTGACAGACCCGGTGGACGTGCCGGAGCTCAGCCAGGATGAGATGGATGCCATCGTCTCGGAGGCTCACGCCTGGCACCGGAAAGTCGCGGCCCATTGCCATGGTGACCTGGCCGCCAAGATGGCCATCCGCGCGGGGGTGGATTCCATCGAGCATGGCACCTTTCTCAAGGACGACACCCTCAGGCTCATGAAGCAGAAGGGTGTCTATCTGGTGCCGACGCTCTATGCCGGCTACTGGGTGGCCCGGAAGGCCGACAGCTATCCGCCGGCGATCCGCGTGAAGGCGCTCGCGGCCGCGGCGCAGGCGCAGATCATGTTTCAGCACGCGGTGAAGATCGGAGTGCCCATCGCCTTCGGCACCGATTCGGCGGTGGAGCCCCACGGCACCGATGCCCAGGAATTCTGGCTGATGGTGAAGAACGGGATGACTCCGGCACAGGCGCTCATGGCCGCCACGGCGCGCGCGGCCGATCTCGTGTTCGGCAAGCGTGAAGACAAGAGCTACAAGCCGCCGTTGGGCACGCTGCAGGTTGGCAAATACGCCGACATCGTGGCGCTCCCGGGCAATCCGCTCAAGAACATCCACGCCACCGAGCACCCGGTCCTGGTGATGAAGGGCGGTGTCATTTACGTGGGCGGCTGACAACTCCAGCCAGGCTCGAGCTGGCCCGGGACGGGCATAGGGCTTGCGGAGCCGGTTCTGGCTCGAGCCTTCCAGCGGCCGGGTAGCCGCAAGCCGATGGGTCGGCTAGACTCGCCCTAGGAACGAACCGCAATCGAAGAAGAGTTCGGCCTTCGGGGAATTAAACGAGTCGCGCCATCTCGAGGCGGGCGAGCAATCGCCCGAGGGGCAGCTTCGTTGTTGCAACCGATCGGGACTCGAAGGCAGGCGTTGCAGCCGCTGCGCTTACTGCTCATCGACGACAATCCGCATGACGTGGGTCTGGTGACTCGCGCGCTGAGCCAGCACTTCGGCTCGATCACGGTCCTCTGTGCGCGCGATGCTCGTGAATTCGAGCGGACGATCGCCTCTGACCCGTTCGATGCGGCGATCATCGACCATGAGCTCCGGTGGACCACTGGCATAGAAGCCTTGCGCGCGATCAGGCACGCGCGACCGGAGTGTCCGGTCCTCATGCTTACGGCCCCAGGCGGCACTGAAGCCGTCGTAGAGGCCATGAAGGAAGGACTCGACGATTGCGTCACCAAGACCGCCGAGCACTATGTGCGGCTGCCCTACGCGCTCGGGGCCTCTCTCGAGCGCCGCGCGGCAGAACGTACCAGCGCTCAGTTGTCTGCAGTCATGGATTCCTCGGACGATGCCATCATCGGCATGGGACTCGACGGCCTCATCACGTGCTGGAACGGCGGGGCAGCAAGACTACTCGGGCATACAGCCGACGAGATTGTCGGCCATTCGGTCGAGGAGATAATTCCGCCTGATCTGCGAGAGCCGGAAAGCGCTACGCTCGCGCGCGTCGCGGTCGGCGAGCACGTGGAGCATTACGAGACCGTACGGGTCGCCAAGGATGGCAGGGCGGTGGCCGTCTCCCTCCGGCTGTCTCCGATCCGGGATCGTGCCGGGCGGATCATCGGCATCGCCAAAATTGCAAGAGACGTCACCGAGCGCAACCGGGTAGAGGAGGCGCTGCGGCTGGCCGACAAGCGCAAGGATGCATTTCTCGCGACCCTGGCCCACGAGCTGCGCAACCCGCTCGCGCCGATCCGCTATGCAACCCGGCTGCTCGAGCCCGGCGTTCCGCCTCAGATGGCAAGCGATGCGCGGCAGATGATCGACCGGCAGCTCGCTCAGATGGCGCATCTGCTCGACGATCTGCTCGATGTTTCGCGCGTCACGCGCGGTGTGCTCGAGATCTCTCGCGAGCAGCTCGACCTGCGCGAAATCATCGACAATGCCGTCGCATCGGCCAAGCCTCTCGCCGAAGCCGCTCACCAGGAGCTTGCCGTCAGCATGCCTCCCGAGCCGCTTTCCGTGAGCGGCGATGCCGTGCGCCTGGCACAGATCCTCGGCAACCTGCTCCACAACGCGACGAAGTACACACCCCAAGGGGGACGCATCGTGGTGGCAGCGGCCTCCACCGGCGACGAAGTTATCGTCAGCGTCAAGGACAACGGAGCCGGCATCGCGCCTGAAGCTCTGCGGACGATCTTCGAGCTGTTCGTGCAGCTCGAGGCACCGGGCACGCGGGCGGCGGGTGGACTCGGCATCGGACTGTCGCTGGCGCGGGATCTCGTGCGGCTGCACGGCGGTGAGATCGAGGCCCATAGCGAGGGGGCCGGACTGGGCAGCGAATTCATCATCCGCCTGCCGCGCATCGCAGAGGTGCCCGCGCTCACGGAGTCCGTTGCCGCGCCGGAAAAAATCGCGGCGCTCGGCGCCGCGGGCATCCGCGTGCTCATCGTGGATGACAATGTGGATGCCGCCACGTCGCTTTCCTACGTGCTCGCGCTGGCGGGATATCAGACCGCCGTCGCCCATGATGGAAACAGCGCGCTGGAGCTCGCCGAGGCGCTGCGACCTGCGGTCGTGCTGCTCGACATCGGGCTGCCGCAGCTCTCGGGGCACGATGTCGCGCGGCGGCTGCGCGAGGCTCCGTGGGGACAGAATCTGCGGCTGATCGCGGTCACGGGGTGGGGCAACGAGAGCGATCGGGCGAAGAGCCTCGAGGCTGGATTCGACGCGCACCTCACCAAGCCAATCGATCCGGAGATGCTGCTGCAGCACATTGCGCTCGCGTCGCGCAATGTGGCATAGCGGGGAGCCGATTGGTCCGATTGTCCGTGGTACGTGGTCCCGGCGGACGACAAGAAGAATGCCCGTCTCATCATCTCGAGCATCATCCATGAAGTGCTGCACGACCTCGGGATGGACTACCCGAAAGCCGATGCAAAACAGCGACAGGTGCTCGAGCGCGCCCGCCGGATGCTGATCGCCGACAAGAAGCGTGGTGCGGACGCGCCGTAGCGGTTGCGTCCCTCCCATCGACCGCCCGGATCGCGGCGGATCTCGCGTCTGAGGCGGGCCGCTTCCGCACTTTCTGTCGGCCGGATCAAGAGGCGACCGCCGCTTGCTTGACCTCATACCTTGTATAACATAGTATCGTGCCATGAAGACGGAGGGCCCAAGGATATGAATAACAATCTCGCTGCCGATATGGGTGCGCCTTCGCTCGGAAGCCGGTGGGCTGCCGCCGCGCGCAAAGTCGCCTTCTTCGTCGTGCTGCTTGCAGCCTACATTGCAGCGCAGCTCGGACGCATCTGGCCGATCCGGCACGCGCCGCCCGGCGGTGTGGACTGGGTTTCGCTCGGGACGTCACTGCTCTTCGCGGCGGCTCTACTGGGGCTCTACATCGGCCTGGTGCGCTCGCTCGAGCGCCGCGTTTCTCCTGAGCTCGCGCCTGCACCGGTGCTGGCCGTAGGCGGCATCATCCTCGGGCTTGCGCTCTTCTCGAGCGTCTTCGGCTTGCTGCACGTCATCGGGGTCGCGCGGTGGCTGGGGATGTCCGCTCACTTCGACGTCATTCCGATGCTGGCTGCCGCAATCCTCGCGGCGGTAGGCGAGGAGTTGGCGTTCCGCGGCGGACTCTTTCGCCTGCTGGAGGAGCGCCTCGGGACTGCGATCGCCCTCGCGATATCCGCGGCCCTGTTCGGGCTGTTGCATGCCCTGAATACCGGGGCGACGATCATTTCCACAGTGTCCATCGCGCTGGAGGCCGGTGTGCTCCTCGGTGCCGCTTATGCGCTGACGCGTAACCTCTGGTTTCCGATCGGGCTTCACCTCGGTTGGAATTTCACCGAGGGGGGAATCTTCGGGGTCGCAGTCTCCGGTGGTCATGTCACCAACGGTGTCTTCTCCGTCTCGCTCGTCGGCCGCACGCTGCTCACCGGAGGCGCCTTCGGTCCCGAGGCATCGATCGTCGCGACTGCCGTCAGTCTCGCCCTCGCTGTCGTGTTTCTCGTGCTCACCGTTCGCCGCGGCCGCTGGCTGCCGATGCCGCGCCGCACCGTACGCTCGGCGGCCTGAGAGCCCGAACGCAGCATCCTGCCATGGCAGACAACGGCCTGGAAAATTGGGAAGCGCAGATTCGCAAAGGTTGGCTCGACGTGGCGATCCTGGCGACGCTTTGGAACGGCCGGCAGTATGGGCTCGAAATCCTGCGGGAGCTGGAATCGCGCTCCGACCTCGTGATTGCGGAAGGGACCGTATACCCGGTCCTCACGCGATTGCGCAAGGAAGGATTGATCGAAGGCAAATGGGAGGAAAGCGATTCCGGGCACCCCCGGCGCTATTACAAGCTGACGGCCGCCGGTAAAACCCGCGCGCAGGCACTTGCCAGACACTCGCACGAGTTCCTGTTGAAGATGCATGCGCTGATTCAGCCTTTGCTGAAAGAGATGACACGATGAGCGATCATACTCAACTACCGCAAGATCAGGTCGCAGCCTATTTGGCCGGGCTGCGCCAGGCTCTTGCCGGCCTGCCGCCCGACGACGTCGAGGAGGTCGTCCGGGAAATCGGCGGCCACATCGCCGAGCGTGCCGCCTACCCTGATTTAGGGAAGAACAAGATGCCGATCGAGCAGATCCTTTCATTCCTGCGCTGGATGCTCCGGTTCGCTCCGAGAACGCCGCGGCGAGCCGCTTCTGTGGCCTGACCGGTAGCGCTCTGGCCAAAGGTCGGCCCACGAACAAAGAGTGGCTGGAGGTGCGGCCTTATCCGATGATATCGACTTGAGCAACGCCGATCCCATGCCGACCCCAAGGCGCACTCTTCGCGTCCGCAAAGCCGCGGACTCGGACACCGCCGAGATGGCATTGCGCCCCAGCTACCCCGTCGTCATCGGGATGGTGCTGGTAGTACTCAGCTTCGCGCTGACGCTCGGCTATTCCCATTTCCTGTTGCAACCGATCGACGAACGGGCGCTGGCGATCACGGGGAATGCGTTGCCCAGCCTGCAGCATCTGGCGAATATGCGCGTGGAATTGGCACATCTCGGCAAGAGCGTGCGCGATCTCGCGGCGACAGGCGGCTCAGCTCCCAACACGGATGCAGCGGCAATCGATGCGACGCTGGAGCGCGTTCAATCCGAGTTCCATCTGTACCGCCCCTTGGCCGTTTCGTCTGCCGAGACTCAGTGGGTCCCGGTCGTCGATCAGCGTCTGGCGCGGCTTAGGCTTGCGACCGACCGTGTAGTGAGCGGTGGCGCCGGTGGCCCGGCGCGTGACACATTGCAGGAGGTGTTCGAGCCTGCCCTGGAGCAGACCGATGCTGCGGCCGGCGCGCTGCAGAGGTTGCATGAGACGGAGGCGGACGCGTATGCCACTCGAATTCTGCAGACTCGCCAGCAGGCCACCCTCATCGCGATGCTGCTGGGAGGCGCAAGCCTCGCGATTGCCTTCGTGGCCACATGCCTGGTGCTTCGCGTGCTGCGCACGCGGGCTCACATCGCCCAGCGCTACGTGAGCATGCAAAGCGAGCGGAATGCCGAGCTCGAGGCGTTTGCCGGCCGCGTCGCGCATGATTTGCGGGATCCGCTGGGCGCCATCGCCCTGCAGATGTTGGCGGTGACGCACCGGCACGATCCCGAGCCCGAGCTGACTCGCCACTTCAAGGCAATCGAACGGCAGCTCGAGCGCACGAATCAAATCATCGAGGCGCTCCTCGAGTTCGCACGGGCCGGCGCGGCCCCTGCCGCGGGAGCGCGGGCAAACCTCACGGACGTGCTGAACGCCGTGATCGCGGGTATACGGCCGCGGCTCGAGACGATTCAGGTCGAGCTGACGATTGCGCCGGTGCCGCCCGTCGAGCTGGCGTGCACGCCCGGAGCGCTCAGCTCCGTGCTATCGAATCTCGTCGGCAACGCCGCCAAGTTCGTCGTCGAGGGCTCTGAGCTGCCGCGGCGCATAGCGGTGCGGGTGAGTGAAGAGGCCCTTACCGCGCATGTCGAGGTCGAGGACAACGGTCCGGGGATTCCGGCGGAGGCCGAGCAGCGCATCTTCGAGCCCTTCCGGCGGTTGCACACGACGCGGCAATCCGGCTTCGGGCTGGGGCTCGCGACGGTCAAGAAGATCGTAGAGGCATACCACGGACAGCTGGGTGTCCGCTCCCGCCCCGCGCAGGGGAGCGTCTTCTGGTTCGAGTTGCCGAAGGCGGGAACCCCGAGGCCCGCGGAATGAGAATGCCTCAAAAATACCTTCTCACGGACAGGAGAGCGCTGCAGGCAGAATGCAGGCTGCCGAAATCCGATCTCTTGGACCCGAAATCTCCCGCGGCCAGGAATCCGAGCGTCCAGGCGTCGGACAGGTAGTAATCCGCCTCTGCCTGCGCCTGCCCGGACCCGTCGCGAAGGTCGACATCCGCGAAACCAGAGAGCTCGAGTTTCAACCCGAACGCATCCGTCCAATCGGCCCTGAGGAAGGCCGTCTGCTCGGTGCTCTGCTCCTGTTGGTCGAGTGCATAGCCACGGATGTACCAGAGCTCATCCGCGGTCACAGGCGCCGCGGCCACCGCGCTGCCGCTCCGGAACCAGCGATTCCAGTCCTGTGAGGTGAAGCCGGCCTGATCGAGGTGGTATTCGAGATTCCAGGTGACCCGGTTACTGGTGGTATATGAGGCTCCGATGGCCAGCGCATTCTTGAGAGACCTGTCAGGCGACGGCGGCGGCTCGTCGGGCGCGCTGGGCGGCAGGGCGCCGGTGGCGCGGCCGAAATCCAGGGCTTCGGCAATCAGATCCCGGCGTCTCGCGACCGACTCCTCGAGGTACGCCACGACACTCTGACCGAGAGTCGTCGACACATTGAGTCCGAGCCGGGTGGCATGACCGTCGTGATAGATCAGCAGCTCCGGACTCGCATTTCGAGAAAGATCGATGCTGCTCTTCAGCAGAAAGCGGTTCTCCGAATTCGTGCGGCCGGGCATCGGGTCGAAGCTCGACAACCCGGTGTTGGAGTAGATCGGACTCTGCCGCCGCAATCGCGGGGCAAACGCCAGGGTAACCGAGCCCCGGCGCGAGATGTGCTGGAAGCGGAGCATGACCGTGCCCAGCCGATCCTCGCGCAGGACGGTGGGATCGGCGGAAAGAGGCTCTGAGACGGTCCGCGCCTTGAAGTAGTCCGTCGGATTGTATCCGAGGGCGATGCCGCTCTTGAGGTTGATCCGGCCGAAGGCGAGATAAGTCTGATCCGCGAGGCGCCACTCCACGTACGCCTCGCGCAAGTCGTTCACGACATTCTCGCGCCCGGGGAAGGACAGGTCGCTTTCCGCCCTGAGGTTCAGGCGATCGCTGAGGATCAGGCGGGCGGTCCGCCCGACCTGCCAGCCGTCGCGCACGTCCAGGAGAAGCCGCTCCTGCCAATCATATGAGGGCGGTGCGGCAACAGGCAGAGCGTCGCGGAGCGAGACCCCCGTCAGCGCATTTTCCAGGTAGATGTTCTGCTCGGCGCGGTGCTGGCTGAGCTTTGGCGGCGATTGCGAATCGGGCGGAATGAGCGCGAGGTCGCTGTCCGACTGGGCGACGACCGCGCCGCTCCATGCCAATGCGAGCAGGAGCAGGCCTCTCCGGATGGCCCGCGTCATCTCGTTTCGAGATGCGGGAGGTAGTCACGTTGAAACCACGTGTCCGGTATGTCCTGGTAACCGTAATCGGCGGACGTGGCCACGGTGGCCAGCGATTTGTCCACCGCGTCGATGATGACTGTCTGTGTCGGGCGGGTCGTTCCCAGAATACGGGTGAAGCCCCGATAGTAGGCGATCTTCAGCAGGCGTCCGCTGTCCGAATAGAAGTCGGCCTTGATCGGCAGATAGGTGCCCTGTTCCACCCAGTATTCCACGCGACTGTACGTGGCCAGGTCGTCGGTTGCCTCGAGCTGCACGTGCCAGCATTCCCGTCGAGTGCGGCCGGCGTCCTCGATGCTTTCCGACCCCAGAAGAGTCGCACCGTAATCGGCGGCGAGATTGACCGTGAGCACATCGCCGATGGCGGCTTGACCCACCAACTGCTGTGCAGGAGAAATGCGCACACTCGTCTTGGACGCGGGATCGTAGAACCACAGAGCTCCCCCTCCCAGCAGCACGCGCTTGCCGGCATCGCGCGGGGGTGCGACGTATTGCACCAGATTCCGGAACTGATGCGTGCGGGGATCAGTCTTGGCATATACCGTCAGGGTGTTCTGATCGCGCTTCCTGCCTGAGACGTACTCGACCAGGGTCACCGTCGTGTGGAAGGGTTGCTGCGGATTCCGTACCTCATCGGTGCGAGCGATGATCTGTGCAGCGGTGTCCGCCCGGGCCGGAGTGGACGCCAACAGCACCCATCCGAGCGCCACCCACAATGGCCAGCTTCGAGAAGAAATGGTCATGGCCATACCGATCAAACGTGTCTCAGGGCATCGACGACGGAGAGCCTTGCCGCCCGGTTTGCGGGCAACAACGCCGCAACGGTTGCGACCAGAGCCAAGCCTACCCAGGCTCCGACGATCAGCGCAGGCTTGCCCAGAACATCGACGCGCAGGGGTACCGGATTGGCGTTGCCGGGGGGCATCCAGGTCAGGCCCGCATGGTTGACCGCCATGGCGATGGCGATCGCCAGGATGGATCCGATTGCCGCGCCGATGGCGCCGATGAGCATGCCTTCCATGAGGAACTGCCGGCGGATACCCTGTCTGCGCACCCCCAGCGCCCGGGTGGTGCCGATCTCATTGGTGCGCTCCATGACATTCATGGTCATCGTGTTGACCACTGCGAAGAGCACGATCATCCCCATGACCAGCGCGATGAAAAGAAAGATCGCGCTGAAGAGGCGCACCACCTGTCCATAGAAAGGATTGAGCTCGCTGAAATCGCGGATTTCGAGCGGCAGATGATGTTGCCCGATCAGTGTCGCCAGCCGGGCCCTGGCCGCCGGCATATCGCGGGTCCGCGTGAGCTGCAGCACGATACCGGTCGCCTTGTGCTCGCCCCGGCCATACACCAGTTGCTGCGCAAGCGGCAGGTCCATGATGACGTAGTTGTCGTCGAGCTCCCGCACTCCCTGCTGCTCCACGCCCGCAACCGCCAGATTCACGACATTGGGGGCACCCTCTGCCGTCGCCGCAAGCAGCTGGATCTGCGGCACGCCCGCGGCTGCGCCGGTTGGGTCGGCGGGACCACGATTCGCCAGATCGAGCACGTCCGTATTCACGCCGGAGGCACTGGAGTCCTGCGCCGGCCGGGTGTCGGGCGCAGGAGGGCAGTCTTTGAGCCGCAAGGGGCCGCACAGACCCAGCACGCGGGCCATGCCAAAACCGAGGAGCCCGACGTTCTCCTCACGGTCGGCCATGCGCCGGTCGGGGCGGCTTACGCCGCGTGTGCCGTAGGGATCCCACTCGAGCATGCGTTCCCTGTCGGATGGAACGACCCCTATGCCCAGGAAGGTCTTCGAGGCGTCGACCGTGCCGGTGAAGTTACCCGCAATCCCCACGACCGATTGGGTCGGAGTCAGGACCTGGATCATCGGGCGTAATACGGGGTCGTCATGAATCATCTTCATGACTCCCCGGTAGCCGGAGATGCCATAGGCGGCGGGGTTGCCTTCACCGAAGAGGAAGTAACCCGAATGGAAGACGGTCAGATGGCCGTTGCGCTGCACATTGCCGGTCTCCAAGCCCGCGAAGATGTAGCCGGTGAATCCTCCGAAGAGGAGCAGAGCAAGGCTGCCCGCTGCGACCGCCGAGCCCGTCATGACCGATCTGCGGCGGTTGCGCAGGATGTTACGCAGGACGATCTTCAGAAGCAGGCTCATTGCGCACCCTCCACACGATGCTCGAGCAACGACCCGTCGCGGATTACGAAGATCTCATCGGCGTGTGAGATGAGTTGCGCGTCATGGCTCGCGAATATGAAGGTCGTTTTCAGCTCCCCCTGGATCCGCCGCATCAGCGCTATGATCGCGGCGCCGGTGGTGCTGTCCAGATTGGCCGTCGGCTCATCGGCGAGCACGAGTGTGGGGCGCTTGACCAGGGCCCGGGCAATCGCGACCCGCTGCTTTTGACCGCCGGAGAGCTCGTTTGGAAATCGATGGGCATGGTCGGCCAGCCCTACCGCCTCCAGCACGGCCAGCGCCCGCTGCCGGCGCGGTGTGGCGGGCATGCCGAGGAGCATCAATGGATACTCGACGTTCTCGTACGCTGTCAGTACCGGCACCAGGCTGAAATTTTGGAAGATGAAGCCGATGTTCCGGGCGCGGAAATCCGCGAGGGTGTCGTCGCCGAGACGGGTAACGTCCTCACCGCAAACCTCCAAGGTGCCGCCGGTCGGCGTATCGATGCAACCGATGAGGTTGAGCAGAGTGGTCTTGCCGCTTCCGGACGCGCCGATCACGATGGAGAAGCGATTGGAGGGAATCGCCAGCGTGATATCGTCGAGCGCCTTCACATCCGTGCTCCCGACCCTATACGTCTTGCTCACGCGCGAGAGGCCGACGACATTGGACGAAGATACCTGTGGGGCCATTCTCTTTACCTCTGCAGACACCCGGTCAAATGTATGGCCGCTTCTGGTGACTGACTATTCGCGATAATGTGCACGCGCCGTGAAGCAGAGCTTCACAGTGAAGGCGCCGCCAGGCCCGAGGCCGGCGGTGGAGTCAGTCACTGTCCGGCAATGGCGCCGTAAACCGTGAGGGTGCCCGGATGATTGATTCGTAACGGGCAACTAAGGTAGATTCGATTCCGGTCAGGTCGGCACAGCGGGACTGGGTCAGCATGTCTTCTCCGGAGAGCGCGCACGATGTCTGAGACGCCGCCGACCGCACCCTTGGATCTATCGGCAATCGAGGGGCTCGATACGGCTTCGCCCCCGTCCGCAACGCCGGTTGCATCGCCTGCCGCACAGCCGACGACCGCCGTCGTCGCTTCGCAGGATCCCGCGCTCGACCCGCGCCTCGTGCCGCAGCCGCGCGCGCCCCGGCTCGTCGAGGTCTCTAAACTGAGCCCCGAGGACCTCGAGGCGGCGAACCATTCCGCGGCAGCAATCGATTTTCGCAATTCCGCGAGTCTCCTGGCCCATGGCGACGGGGTCCTGGCCGTCATTGCGCAGGCCTCGCGCCAACTGCTGAACGGAGTGCGGCTGGGCGAGGCGGGCGAGGTCGGTCAGATCGCGGCCACGGTCATCGACGGGGTCAAGATCCTGCGCATTCAGGATCTGCAGGCCGAGGCGAAGGGCGGGCAGGCGCCGGCCCGCCATGGGCTCGTCGGCAAGCTCCTCGGTCTCGCGGCCGATGCGCATACGGCATTCAAGGGATTTCAGGAGAACCGCAAGAAATTCCTCGATCTGATGGATGCCGAGCAGGCCAAGGCCCGCAAGACCAAAGCCGACCTGACCGTGACCATCGGCCTGCTCGATCAGCAGGCGAATGCAATCCGTCAGAGCCTGCACCGGCTCAGGGTCGAGATCGCCGCCGGTCAGATTGCGCTCGATCGCGGCGAGGACGAGCTCGAAGCGTTGCGGCAGCGCGCGGTGACCACGGGCGATGCGGCCGATGCGGCGGACGTGCTGGAATTTCGCGGTGCCATTGCAAATTTCCGCGGCAAGATCGCCGAGATGCGTGAGAGCCTCGTCGGCTCGGCAATGCTCATTCCGATCATCGGTCAGACCAAGCAGGCCGCCGAAACCCGCCTGATGAAGATCTCGAACGGCATGTTGGTCGTGATACCGCGGCTGATGGCCGTCGCGAGCCAGGCGGTCGTGCACGTGCAAGTCCGCCACGCGGCGGACGAGGCCGCAAAGCTCGATGAGGCGAGCCGGCAGATCAGCCTGCTCGCGGCCAAAGGGGCCCATGAGGCCGCGACCTCGGCGGCGCAGAGCCTGGGCGGTGATCCTCGCAACATCGAGGTGCTGGCTCAGGTTGCGGACGAGGCCATCAAGACGATGAACGATGTCATCGATATCGAGCGTCAGGTCGCCGCGGGAGACCGCGAGCGCGAGGCGCGGCTAACCGAGGTTCGCAACAAACTGATTCGTGGCATGCAGGGCGTGAACCAGCGGGCTGTCGAGCAGGCACCGCGCCCGTGAATGCCGAGGGCGGAGCGGCCGGCAACTTCGACATCGAGGCGGCGTGGCTGCGTCGGTTCCAGTCCGACGCCGAGTCCAATCTCAAGGCCTTCGCTCTCGCGCTACGCGAGGCGATGCCCGATCTGGTCACGATCGAAGAGCACAAGGGCCTGTTCGACCGCCACGGCCGGATCACCGGAGTCCAGATAGCGCTGGGCGAGCACCAGTACGTGCTGCAGTTCACCAACCGGCGGCTGCAAGCGTCCATTGCCATGGTCGTGCGCGGCATCACGTTGAACACCAAAGTCGTCGACCCTGCTGAGTGGTTCCGGCGGCTCGCGGAGGAGACGCATCAGGCGTCCGAGCACGCGAAGAGCCTGAGTGAGTCAATCACCCGTTTCATGGGGCAGTGATCGTGGGCATCTTCGACCGCTTCAAAGGACCCGATGCCGAGACGCTCGCGGCACGAGCCAGGGATGCCGCCAGGCATGCCGAGATCGTGAGCGCGCTGCAGGCCGGCCGGATACCGGCCTCGACGCTCGCCCGCCTCGAAGGCGCGCGCGCGGGCACGATGCCGTGGCTCGCGACGCTGACGCCCGCGGAGTTGTTGATCGTCCGCTCGCACGGCCTGCGCCCGATCGCCGCGGTCTCCGCGACCTGCTGGCTGCATTACGGCTTTTCCTGGACCGAAGGGCACGCGGAGGGCTGGGAGACCGCGTTGCAGCGGCTGCGCCAGGAGGCGCAGGCCGCAGGGGCGAATGCAGTGCTCGACGTCAAAATGCGGACGGTCCCGATCCACATCGCCAACAGCATGGATTTCTCGCTGGTCGGCACCGCAGTGAGGGTCGACGGCCTGCCGTCCAGCCCCGAGCCGGTGATTGCGACCGCGCCGGCGCTCGAGTTCGTCCAGTTGCTCGAGGCTGACGTCGTGCCGACCGGCATCGCGGTCGGCGCACACTACGAGTGGATGACCGACTGGCGCCGTAATGCAACGGGCCAGGGATGGTGGAATAACGAGGCGACGCAGCTCTCGATGCTCTGGGAAGAGGTCCGCCAGCGAGCACATGCGGACTTGCGTCAGCGCGCCCGGGCGCGCGGTAACGGCGTGCTTGCGCACCTGAACTTCAGTCAGATGTTCGAGCGCGAAGCCGGCGAGAACCAACCGAGGCAATTTCTCGCGCGCCACATCGTGATCGCTACCACCGTCGACGCGCGTCGCGGCGTCCCGATTCCACATGACATCAAGATGCTGGTCGACATGCATGCGGGCAAGACACCTTTGACCGGCACTCCGCCACACCACCAGTCCTACGCTACCAATGAAGTCGAGGGGGCCATCTGATCATGAGCACCGAGCTACCGGTACACGCGAAGGAGCGGCTGAAGGGGCTGCGCAGCGCCGCTAACGCGACGGGAGTGTTCACCTCCGACTTCAGCGTCAACGAATTTCTGCTGGTGCGCAAGGCGGGATTCGAGCCCATTGGCCTTTGCGTCGGCTCCTGCGTCTATCACGTTGGTATTCAGTACGGGAGCTGGAACAAGAACCAGGAGCTGGACGTCCTGTCGCGGGCGATGTACCACGCGCGCGAGCTCGCGCTGACGCGCATGCGGGCTGAGGCGACGGCGATGGGTGCCGACGGTATCGTCGGCGTGAAGCTCACGATCAAACGCATGGAGTGGGATGAGCATCTGCTCGAATTCATCGCGCTCGGCACCGGCGTCGTGCATGGGGCGGGCCACAAAGGCTTTCGAGCCCACGACGGCGGACCGTTCACTTCGGATCTTTCGGGCCAGGATTTCTGGTCGCTGCTTCATTCCGGCTATCGGCCGGTCGAGATGGTGATGGGCTCGTGCGTCTACCACGTCGCACATCGCGGTGTACTCGCGGGGCTCGGCACAGCAGGACGCAACGTCGAGCTCGAGAATTTCACTTCCGCGATGTACGAGGCACGGGAGATTGCGGTCGAGCGCATGCAGGCCGAGGCGAATGCCGCGAAGGCCGAGGGTGTCGTCGGCGTCGATATTCACGAGGGCAGCCATGGGTGGCAGACTCACGTCATCGAATTCTTTGCCATCGGCACCGCCGTCCTGCCGCTCGCACAGGAGATCGCGCCCGAAAAGATCGCCGACCCCATCATGGTGCTGTCGGTCAACGACTGAAGCTGTTCTGACACGCGTTTCCCGGGTCCAACCATGACCGAGTGGCTTACCGTCGAGCAAGGACTGGCGGCGCCAGGCTTGCGCATCGCGCCGGTGCGAGCGGGAGTGCCGTCACCATGGTCGGAATTATGCCGCGCCTGCTTCCATGTCAAGCGCGTTCCGTTCGCTCTGATCAACGCCCGTGACCCGAAGCTGGGGCTGGGTGCGATCAAGGCGCTGACGGCGCAGGAGGCCCTACCCGTGGTCTTCTGGAACGGTGAGCGGCCGCGATCGAACTGGTTGGAGCAGATACTTCTTGCGGAGCGCATCGCGCCTGAGCCGAGTTTGTTGCCCATCGGGCCGCGCGAACGCGCACTGGCCGTGGGACTGACTTCAGAGCTTTGCTCGGAACGCGGATTCGGCTGGCATCGGCGCGTTCTCATGATCGAAATTCTGCTGACCCATCCGCGTTATGGGGACCGGGAACGAAGCATCGGGAAATATCTCGCCGCCAAATATCGCCACGATGACGATACCGTGGAGGCTTCCCGGCGCCGCTGCGAGGAAATCGTCGCCACCTTTGTCGAGCTGAGGAATTCCAGCGGCGAGTTCCTTCTGGGCTCCACATTGAGCGTGCTCGATCTGGCCTGGGCTGCCTTTGCCGCCTTGATACGGCCGCTGTCCGAAGAGCTGTGCCCGATGGCCGCGCCATGGCGCGATCTTTATACGTGGATGCCGGCGGAGAGCGAGCCCGAAGGCATCGAGGCGCTGCTGGGTCATCGCGATCGTATTTATCGTGACTGGCTGCGGCTGCCGGTGGTCCTTGATTGAGGCCCGGGGACGGCTGCCAGGTGATCCATGAAAACAACAGCGAGAATCTTCGCATCCCTGGCTTTGCTTCTAAGCCTCCCGGCGCTTGCAGGCTCCCCCGTGAGTAGCCCGCCCAGGAGTAAGGACACACCGTCCTTCGCACAGATACTCGCGGAATCCAGGCCCTGGGAATGGCACCGGCCGGATCCCGCAAATCTCCTGGTGATGCATATTCCTTCCGGGCGAGTCGTCATGGAGCTCGACCCGGCCTACGCACCGCTGCACGTGGCCAATATCAGGACTCTGGTCAGGGAGCATTACTTCGACGGCCTGGCGATCGTCCGGGTGCAGGACGACTTCGTCGCACAGTGGGATGACCCTGAGGCGGACGACGGAGGCGACCCGCACGAGATGCGACCGCTCGGAAGCGCAAAGGCTACCGTGCCCCCCGAGTTTACGCGGGCCATTGCGCCCTCCCTTCCCTGGGTGAGACTTCCGGATGGCGACGTCTACGCCCCGGAAGTGGGATTCTCGGACGATTTCCCGGCCGCACGCGATCCGGCGGACGACGAGACCTGGCTGGTCCATTGTTATGGGACGCTGGCCGTCTCCAGGGACAATGCGCCCGACTCGGGCAATGGAAGCGGTCTCTACGTCGCCATCGGCCAGCCGCCGCGTCGGCTCGACAGGAATCTAACCGTGGTCGGGCGGGTCGTCGAGGGCATGGACGAGCTTTCGGCTCTCCCTCGCGGGCACGGCCCGCTGGGCTTTTATACCCATCCGAAGAATCGCACGCCCATCCTGGATATCCGCGTCGCCGCCGACCTGCCGCCCGCGCAGCGGCCCAACATCGAGATTCTCCGAACCGGCAGCCCTTCGTTCCAGAGACTGCTGGGCGCCTCGCGGAACCGGCATGACGCCTTCTATGTCACACCGCCCGGGAAAGTTGACATCTGCGCCGTGCCGGCGCCCGTGCGCGAGCTATCCAGGCCCTGAAGGTCATGATCCGCAGACGTACACTCGCCGTGAGCGGCCTGCTGCTCAACATGCTTGGTGCGGCGCTCCTTCTGTCGATGTCGCCGATCGTGCTGGGGCCGTTCGCGAATCCGAATGCGACGCTCTTCATCGTTTGGCATCGGCCGATCGCCGCATACGCGTCCGTAGCGGCGCTCTTCCTCGGGTTCCTGCTGCAGCTGATCGCTGCCTTGCGAGAGTAACCCGTTCGCCCGCTAGGGCCCGGGGGTGCAATCGATGGTGGGCGGCTGCGCCTTGCCCACCACGGTATTCAACGAGGGCGCGTTCTCGAAATCGAAGAGGTCCTCGAGCGTGTCGGCATACTGATCACGCAGTGTCAGGTGCAGCCGACCCGGCCCGCTGCCCGTCGGGCTGTCATTCAAAAAGCGCTCCTCGATGAACGCGAGAATCGATGCATGGTCTGCGATCGTATGTGACACGTAGTGGGGTTTGGCGAACGGCGAAACGACCAGAAAGGGGACACGGAAGCCGAGCTGATCGAAGCTTGCACAGCTGTCGGGGTACTGAGCGGCTGGATCTCGTGCCAGAGCGGGACAGAACGACTGCGCCTCGGACGCGCTCGCACCGCAGGCATCGCCTGCGCCCGGCTGCTGGCTTGCCGGTGGATTGGAAAGATCGGCGCATCGCCCCGGAAAAAGACCGTCCGGGGTCCGCGAGCCGGCCTGCGGCGCCGGGGGCGGTACCGCGTGATCGTAAAACCCTCCGTGCTCATCATAGGTGATGAAAACGACCGAATCCCTCCAATAGGGGCCGCTCCGGACAGCGTTGATGACGGCGGAAACAAACGCCTGACCCAGCTGGATGTCGTTGGGAGGATGCTCATTGTCCCTGACGCCGGCGCTGACCCAGGAGACTTGCGGCAATTGAGCACCCCCGGACGAGCCCGCTGCGATCGCGATGAAATCCTGCAATGAGCGAAAGTGCGGATCCGTGCCGGACGGAGCCGCCGGCCGAAAGAGCATCGCCTCCCCGCCGAAGCCGGCCTCGGTAAAATTCGTCCAGGAGATGCCTTTGCTGTCCAGGAGGTCGAGAATTGATCCGGACGCGGGCTTGAAAAATCCCGCAGCGGGAAGCGATTCCGGCGACGTGTGGCCGAAGGACGTGGCGGCCATTTCATAAAGCCGGTTGGGCAGCGTCGGCCCCATGACCGAAGCGAAATATCGGTCATCGATCGCAAATTTCTGCGCCAGATCGTAGTAGAACGGCAGATCATCCTGGGTATAGAAACTCATCGTCGGATCTTCACTGGCCGACTCGATGCCGCTGTCGGGCTGAAATATCGCATCGTTCACGCGTGCGAAACCGTCGTCGGGCGAGTAGAACAGGGCCGCATTGGGATCGGCGAAATTGGCCTCCAGGTGCGACTGTGTCCAGGAGTGCCCGAGATCGGGAACGGTACAACGGCTGACGGCGTGAAATGCGGCAACGGGCC
>Ga0134125_10001205_pt1 | contig 32103 bp, 35 predicted proteins | sample KB31751_FD_96464 | JGI IMG/M metagenome (GOLD analysis project Ga0134125, IMG submission 96464) | Terrestrial soil microbial communities with excess Nitrogen fertilizer from Kellogg Biological Station, Michigan, USA - KB3-175-1 | ecosystem: Environmental > Terrestrial > Soil > Unclassified ...
CCCCGCGACGCCTTCCTGGGACGTGGCGAGACCGTCCCGGTAGGCGACGCCACCGGAAGAATCTCATGCGAGTCGATCGCCGGGTACCCGCCGGGCGTGCCGTCGCTGTTGCCCGGCGAGCGGATCACCGACGAGGTCGTGGCCTACCTGCGCGAGCTGACCTGGGAGGGCGCGCGGCTGCACGGGGGCGCGGACCCGACCTTCCGGACGGTCCGGGTGCTGATCGAGGACGCGTAGTCGACGCGTGACCGAACGCGACGTCATCGCTCGTGCGTTGGCCGAAGACGTGGGCGATGGCGACGTCACGACCGCGGCCACCGTGCCCGAGACCACGCGAGCCCGCGCACTGATCACGCAGAAGGCGCCGGGAGTCATCTACGGCTTGGACGTCACCGAGGCGGTCTTCGCCGAGCTCGATCCTGACGCTGCCTTCCAGCGCGAGGCTCAGGAGGGAGTCTGGCGCGAGCAGGGGCCCGTGCTCGTGATCGAGGGTCTTGCCAGTGCACTGCTCACGGCGGAGCGTACGGCGTTGAACTTCCTCGCTCACCTCTCGGGCGTGGCGACGATGGCGGCTCGGGCGGCTCGCGAGGTCGAGGGCACCTCCGCGCGTGTGCTCGACACGCGCAAGACCACGCCGGGGCTACGCTCGCTGGAGAAGGCGGCCGTGGCGGCCGGGGGGGCGGTCAACCATCGGATCGGGCTCTACGACGCGATCCTCATCAAGGAGAACCACATCGCCGCCGCTGGAGGCATCGCTGCGGCTGTTGAGCGTGCAAGGGCGACCGCGCCGGAGCTCGCCGGGACGCTGGAGGTCGAGGTGCGTGACAGCGGGGAGATCGACCAGGCGCTCCGAGCCGGTGCGCCGCGGCTGCTGTTGGACAACATGGATCCCGACGAGCTGTGTGCCGCGGTCGAGCAGGTCGCGGGTAGGGCCGAACTCGAGGCCAGCGGCGGTGTGAGCCTGCAGACGCTTCGGACGGTGGCGGATACGGGGGTACAATGGGTGTCGATGGGCGCGCTGACCCACAGCGCCCCGGCTCTCGACCTCTCCCTCACACTGGAGGCGCTGCCATGAACCTCCCGATGGCACCTGCTCAGCTGTCCCCGCTCGGGCTCTCTCCGGGCGAGATCTCAGAGCTTCAGGAGGAGGTGAGGGCGCTCGCGGCCGAGCGCGGCGCGGTCATCCTCGCGCACAACTACCAGGTGCCCGAGGTCCAGCAGGTCGCCGACTACGTGGGCGACTCGCTCGGGCTCTCCAGGCAGGCCGCCGCGGCCGAGGGCGAGACGATCGTGTTCTGCGGGGTGCACTTCATGGCCGAGACCGCCTCGATCCTCTGCCCCGAGAAGACCGTGCTGATCCCCGACCTCGACGCGGGCTGCTCGCTCGCGGCCTCGATCGACGCCGCGCAGCTCGCCGCCTGGCGCGCGGAGTACCCGAAGGGCGTCGTCGTCATGTACGTCAACACGACCGCCGAGGTGAAGGCGCTGACCGACTACTGCTGCACCTCGGCCAACGCGGTCGACGTGGTCCGCCACATCTACGAGACGCGCGGCCCGGACACGGAGATCCTGTTCGGGCCGGACATGTGGCTCGGCGCCTACGTCGAGAAGGAGCTCGGCCGCCCGATGCACGTCTGGGACGGGGAGTGCCACGTCCACGCGGGCATCCGTCCCGCGGACATCGAGGCGACCCGCGCGGCCCACCCCGGCGCGGACTTCCTGATCCACCCCGAGTGCGGCTGCACGACCTCGATCATGGAGTACGTCGCCGCCGGGGACGTCGCGCCCGAGGGAGTGCACATGCTCTCGACCGGGGGAATGCTGAAGTTCGCTGAGGAGGCCGAGTGCGAGCACCGGCGCGAGGCGGTCGTCGCGACCGAGATCGGGATGCTCTACCCGCTGCAGATGGCCGCGCCGGATGTCGACTTCATCCCCGCCAACGCCGAGGCCTCCTGCAAGTTCATGAAGATGATCACGCTGCCGAAGCTGCGCGACGCGCTGCGGGACGGCAAGTACGAGGTGCGGGTGGACGCCGAGACGGCGGCGAAGGCGCGGGTGCCGATCGACCGGATGGTGGCGATCGGATGAATGCATTGTGGACGGAAACGTCCATAAGCTTTCCTCTCAGTTAGCGTTTCCGCTAACATAATGGTATGGCGACGACAACTGATGATCGCCTCGCGGCCGACTTGCTTGAGGAGATCTGCCTGCGCAGCGGGTTGAAACCGTCCGAGCTGGCGCGGCGAGCCGGTCTCGACCGTTCGGTGCTCAGCGCTTACAGCCACGGGCGCCGCCAGCCGTCGGTGGCGGCGCTGGCACGGATCGCTCGCAGCGCCGGCCTGCAGCTCGAGCTCTCGCCGGCTGCGGACTTGGAGTCGCTGGAGCGCCAGGCCAAGATCCTCGAGATGGTCCTCGACCTGGCGTGGTCTCTCCCCTTCAAGGGGCGCGGCCGGCTCGAATATCCGCCGCTGATCAGGCTGCGCGCATGAGTGCGCTCGGTGACCAGCTGCTCGCCGTCCACGACGGCCTGGATGCGGCCCGCATCCCGCACGCGATCGGCGGTGCGATCGCGCTCGGCTACTGCGTGCTCGAGCCTCGCGGCACGCGGGACGTCGACGTCAACGTGTTCGTCCATCCGGGCCGCGCGAGGGAAGTGCTCGCGGCGATGCCCGACGGCGTCGCGGTGAGTGGCCTGGACCTCGATCACGCCGAACGCGACGGACAGGTGCGGCTCTACTGGGGGATCACGCCGATCGATCTGTTCATGAGCGTCCTGCCGTTCCACGACCGGGTTGAGTCGCACGTGAGGCAGGTGCCATTCGAGGGGCGCACGATCCCGGTGCTCGATTGCACCGGGCTCGCTGTGTTCAAGGCGATGTTCGATCGTCCCCGGGACTGGGTCGACATCGAGGCGATGGTCGAGGCACGCTCCCTGGACCTCGACGATGCCGTCCATTGGATCCGAGAGCTGGTCGGAGAGGACCCCAGGATCGAGAGGCTGACAGCCCTGCCCGCTGCGCGACGGTCGCAGGCGGAGCCGCTCCCGCTGCGCCTGCGCCCCGACGGCAAAGTCGAGGCTCCCTAGAACTCCTCGGCCGTGTGCGGCCCCACACAGGCGACGGCGAGGTTCTCGCTGACGTCGGCGGCGACCTCGCGGACCTGCTCGAAGGTGACCTCGTCCAGCGCGGCGATCGCGCGGTCGGGGTCGATCTCCTCGCCGAAGACGATCGTCTGGTTGGCGGCGTGGCGGGCGACGGCGTTGGAGTTCTCGAAGGCGAGCACGAGACGGCCGGCCGCGTAGGCGCGGGCGCGGGCGACCTCCTCCTCGGTCGGCCCGTCGCTGCGCAGCTCGTCGACGATCTCGCGCATGCGGGTGTAGGCCTCGATGCACTTGGCCGAGTCCAGGCCCGAGCCGAGCTGCAGGATCGGCGCGTCGGCGAAGGCGTGGGTGATCGCGTAGACGGAGTAGCAGAGGCCCCGTTTCTCGCGGATCTCGTCGAACAGCCGCGAGCCCATCGAGCCGCCGAGCAGCGTCGAGTAGATCGCGAGCGCCGCCCGGGAGCGGACGTCGGTCACGTCGATCTTCGGCCGGTAGATCATCCGCAGGTGCGACTGGTTGGTATCGCGCTCCTCGACCAGCGTCTGCGGAGCGAAGTCCGGCGCCGGAACGTAGGGCTCCGGCTCGGGCAAGGCCGGGAAGCGGCCGAACATCTCCTGCAGCTCCGCCTCCGCCGGCAGGTGCTCGGCGTTGCCGGCCAGGAACGCGCCGCCCCGGGCGCCCGCCCAGCGGCGCTCGCGGAAGGCGACGATGCCCTCGCGGGTGAAGGCCCTGAGGTTCTCCTCGGGCCCGAGGACCGTGCGGCCGAGGGGGTGCTCGCCGAAGGCGGCGCGGTCGATCAGGTACTCGGCGACGGTCGAGGGCTGGTCGTAGGCGCGGTTGATCTCCTGAATCACGACCCCGCGCTCGCGGTCGAGCTCCTCGGCGTCGATCCGGGGGCGCCCGACGAAGTCCGTCAGCAGGTCGATCGCCGCCGGCGCGGACTCCGCGCGGACGGTGATGTGGAAGGCGACGAGGTCGTGGCTCGTGTAGGCGTTCAGGACGCCGCCGAGTCGCTCCGCGGTCTCGTTGACGTCGCTGTAATGCGGGTACTTCTCGCCTCCCTTGAAGACGAGGTGCTCGAGGAAGTGCGCCATCCCGTTCTCCTCGGGACGCTCGTTGCGCGCCCCGGCGTCAAACGCCACGAGCACGGTCAGGGCGCGCGTGCCGGGCAGCGCGACCGTGTGGATCGGCAGGCCGTTGGAGGCGACGGTCGTGCTCTGGACGCTTGCCACGCGTCCACCCTAGAAGGTCTCAAATGTGATCCCCGCCCACCCGAGGGGCGCTCGACTACGCTTGCGCGACCCGATGCCGAGCCCTCCCTCGCGCCGACCCCCGCTGGCATCCGTGCTGGCCGCGCTGCTGCCGATCCTGCTCGCGGCGGGCCTGTATCTGGGCGGGCACCCCGAAGACCTCCCGGGCTTCCTGCGCAAGGCGTTCGTGAAGGGCGGGCAGAGCGGGGTGCTCAGCGAAGCGATCGACCAGGTGTCGTCCGACTACTACCGCCCGATCTCGAAGAACCAGCTCACGAACGCCTCGCTCTCGGGCATCGTCGCGAGCCTCCACGACCGCTTCTCCCACTACCTGACCCCCTCCGAATACAGGGAATTCAACTCGCCTCCGCACTTCGCCGGGATCGGCGTCGTAGTCGACCCGCAGCAGCGGGGCCTGCTGATCGGACGGGTCTTCGACTCCTCGCCGGCCAAGCGCGCGGGTCTGAAGCCGGGCGAGCTGATCGTCGGGGTGGGAGGCAGGAGCCTCGCGGGTCTGAACCCCGAAAGGTCGACGGCGCTGATCAAGGGCCCCCCCGGCACCGACGTGACCCTGCGGGTCGAATCGGGCGCCGCTTCCCACCGCCGAACCCGTACGGTCAAGCTCACCCGCGCGACGGTGTCCGAGCCGGTCGTCGCGTCGGAGTCGCGCACGGTCGACGGTCACGAGCTCGGGATCGTCGCGCTCGCGACGTTCAGCCCCGGGGCCCACGGGGAAGTCCGAGAAGCGGTCGAGAAGGAGCTGCGCGGAGGCGCGAAGGGTCTCGTCTTCGACCTGCGCGGGAACGGCGGCGGCCTCGTCGAGGAGGCGCAGCTGATCGCGAGCGTGTTCATCGCCAAGGGAACGATCGTCTCGACGCGGGGGCGCACCCAGCCCTCCCAGACGCTCTCGGCTCTCGGCGACGCGATCCCGGCGAAGATCCCGATGGTCGTGCTGGTCGACGCCAACACGGCCTCGGCCGCGGAGATCGTCACGGCCGCGCTGCAGGACCACCACCGCGCGACGGTCGTCGGGACGCACACGTTCGGCAAGGGCGTCTTTCAGGAGGAGATGCCGCTCTCCAACGGCGGCGCGCTCGACATCACGGTCGGCGAGTACTACACGCCGGACGGGCGCAACCTCGGCGGAGGGGGAGTCAAGCAGGGCGCCGGGATCACGCCCGAAGTCAAGGTCGCGACCGGGATCGACACCAACCACGGCCTCGATGTCGCGCTGAGGACGCTCGCGGCCAAGATCCGGTGAGCCCGCGCGCTCCGGGCGAGCCGCTCGTCGCGGTGCTGCAGCGGCGGGGGCGGTTCCTGACCGCGGAGGCGCTGTTCGGCCAGCCGCCCGACAGGCCTGGAGCGCGGGAAGCGGGGGGCGGGATGGTCGTCGGCCCGGCGCGCTCCGGGCGGGCGGGCCAGCGCGGCGGGGGAGAGGGCGACATCGTGCTCGTCTCGCCGCCGCGGCGCGGCTCCCAAGCGAAGGTGCTGCGGCGGATCGGGCGGCCCGACGTGGCGCGCGACGTGATCGAGGCGCTGCTGCTCGACCGCGGGCTGCGCCGGGAGTTCGCGTCCGCGGTGGAGGAGGAAGCGCGCGCGGCGGGCGCTCGCGTGGCGGCGGAGCCGGGCCGACGGCGCGATCTGCGCGATCTGCCGACGTTCACGATCGACCCGGTCAGCGCCCGCGACTTCGACGACGCGATCTCCGCCGAGGCGATCGGCGACGGGAGGGCGCGGATCTGGGTCCACATCGCCGATGTGAGCGCCCACGTCGCGGAGGGCTCGCGGATCGACCGCGAGGCGCGGCGGCGCTCGACGAGCGTCTACGCGCCGGGCACGGTCGAGCCGATGCTCCCGCACGCGCTGTCGAGCGACGCCTGCTCGCTGCGGCCGGGGCTCGAGCGGGCCGCGGTGACGGTCGAGCTCGAGCTGAACGGCGCCGAGGTGACGGGCAGCTCGTTCTACCGGTCGCTGATCCGCTCGGACGAGCGGCTCGACTACGAGCAGGTCGACCGGATCTTCGCCGGGGAGGAGCGCGCCCGCGAGCCGTGGGCGCGCCCGCTCGCCGTCGCGCGCGAGGCGGCGGCCGCGCTCGCGCGCCGGCGGGAGGACGCGGGAGCGCTGGTCGTCGACTCGACCGAGCCCGAGTTCGAGTTCGACGAGCGGGGGCAGGTGACCGAGATCAGGGGCGCCGAGCAGACGGAGTCCCACAGCCTGATCGAGCAGTTGATGGTGAGCGCCAACGAGGCCGTGGCGCGGATGCTGGCCGATCGCAAGGTCCCGTGTCTGTACAGGGTCCACGAGCGACCCGAGCCGGCTCGGATCGAGCGGCTCGTGGCGCAGCTCGCGTCGCTCGAGGTGCCGACGCCGCCGATGCCGGAGTCGATGTCCCCCTCGCAGGCGGCGGCGCTCGTGGGTGAGATCTCGGCGAGGGTCGCCGAGCACGTCGCGCGCAACGGCGGACATGGGCGGATCGCCCTCTCCTCGCTCGTGCTGCGCTCGCTCAAGCAGGCCTACTACTCGCCCGTCAACCTCGGCCACGCGGGGCTGCGGTCGGCGGCCTACTGCCACTTCACCTCCCCGATCCGCCGCTATCCCGACATCGTCTGCCACCGCGCGCTGCTCGCGGCGCTCGGCGAGGCCGAGCACGCGCCCCGGGCGAGCGAGCTGGGCGAACTCGGGGCGTGGACCTCCGAACGCGAGCGCGAGGCGATGGTGCTCGAGCGCGACGGCGACGACGTGGCGGCGTGCTTCGCGCTCGAGCGGCTGCTGGGCCGCGACGGACCGGGCCAGGTGCTCGAGGGCGAGGTCGGCGGGCTGATCGCCGCGGGCGCGTTCGTCTCCTTCACGCTGCCGGACGGCGGCGTGCACGGCGGCCTGCCGTTCGAGGGGATGTTGCCGGTGCGCCTGATGCGCCCGCCTCGGGGGGCTCGGTCGACCGGAGCTCCCGAGACGGGGCGGCGCAGGGGGCGCGCGCCCGCGCGGGGCGGGCGGCGCGACGCGCCGAGGGGGGAGACGGGGCGCCCGGAGCGAGAGTGGTGGGAGCTGAACGAGGAGGGGACGATCCTGCGCGGGGAGCGCAGCGGCGCGACCGTCCGGCTCGGGGACACGGTGCGGGTGCGGGTGGCGAGGATCGACGCGGTCAGAGGCCGTGTCGATCTCGAGCCGGTGTAGCGGGGGCGTTCCGTCGGGTCGGCCGCGACGGTGCGTGATCGATTCGATCATCTAGTCTCGCGGCATGGCGAAGGGCAAGGGAAAGCGCAAGGTGGGCGCGGGCGACGTCGCGTCGAACCGCTACGCGTCCTACCGCTACGAGCTGATCGAGCGTCTTGAGTGCGGGGTCGCGCTCGAGGGCACGGAGGTCAAGGCGCTGCGCACGAGCGGGGCGCAGCTGAAGGACGGCTACGCGTCGATCAAGGACGGCGAGCTGTGGCTCTTCTCGGTGCACATCCCGCCGTACGCTCCGGCGTCGCGGGAGAACCACGACCCCGAGCGCCCGCGCAAGCTGCTCGTCCACCGGCGCGAGCTCGACCGGCTCGAGCAGCGGGTCGCCGAGCGGGGCCTCACGCTCGTCCCGACGCGGATCTACTTCAAGGATTCCCACGCCAAGGTCGAGATCGCGCTCGCGCGCGGGAAGGACCTCTACGACAAGCGCCAGACGATCCGCGAGCGCGAGTCGCGCCGGGACGTAGAACGCGCGGTGCGCGAAGCGCAACGCTGAGGCCTACAGCGAGCGGAAGCTGTGGGCGCCGGTGTTGAGGATGTGCGCGGCGTCCATCCCGAGGACGAGCAGGACGATCAGCCCGAGGTAGACGGCGCCGACGAGGGCGCGGTTGCGGGGGGAGACCCGGTAGTACGCGGTCTGCTGAGGGGTGGGAGATTTGCGCTGCTGCCAGCGGCGGTAGAGCTCGTAGGCGGCGAACAGGGTGATGATCAGGAGGATCGGATTGGGGCGCAGCAACTCGAGCGCGACGAGCACCCCGAAGCCGAGGAACCACGCCCAGGGGGCCATCGCGGCCATCGCCCGGCCGCCGTCGAGGGGGACCACCGGGAGCAGGTTGAAGAGGTTCAGGAAGAAGCCGATGTAGGCGAGCGCCCGGAAGAGGTCGCTGCCGGTCGCCTCGCCGATCGCCAGGCACACGCCCGCCCCGGCGGTCCCGAGGACGGGACCGGCGAGCCCGACGCGCGCCTCGGCGAGGGCGTCGTCGGGCATCTGGCGCATCATCACGACGGCGCCGAGGAAGGGGATGAACATCGGGGCGCTCGCCTTGATGCCTTCCCTGCGCAGCTGCAGGACGTGTCCCATCTCGTGGACGAAGAGCAGGACCACGAAGCCGACGGCGAACGTCCAGCCGAACCAGAGGCTGTAGGCGGCGACCGAGACGAGGGCGGTGCCGGCGGTCGTCAGGAGCTTGAACTTGGGCAGCAGGAGCAGCGCGCCCTTGATGGCGGCGAAGAACTTCGCGATCAGCGCCACGACCGCCGCGACGGCGCTGCCGATCCGGCCCCGCAGGCCGCGTCGCTCGGACGTCCGTTCGGCTGGGAACCGGCCGAAGGGATTCTCGGAGACCGGCTCGCTCTCCGCGGGCGACGGTGTGACGCCCGCCACCGGCGGGACGCCGGGCAGGGAGAGCTCGTGGTTCTCCATGAGCCCATTGTCGCACCGCCGATAAGCGCTCCCTAACAATCGCATCGAGGCGTGCAGACGCACGAACGATGCGTGAGGCTGTGTTTTTCGCGGAGATTGCGGTTTCGTCCCGCGGCGCCCTCTTGCGTCGGCGCGGGCGTGTGTCTAGGTTGGGTTCAGACGCGGTACCGAGCCGCAAAGAGCGAGGCCACTGAGGTGTGAGGCCGCGCCGCCGGAACCGGGGAAGGGCTTTCGGGCCCGACGCCGGGGAGGGCTCCTCAAGCGGCTTGGGACCGCGTCGCTTTGCGTTTCGGGCCGGCCTTCCGTACCCCGGGTCGCCGTCGTGGTTCGGCTCAGTCCGCGGGCTGCCTTCGCGAGGCGCCGCGGAGCACGATCGAACCGAGCGCGAGTACCAAGCCCGCTTCGCCGATCGGCCTGTGGGCGTGCGCGAGGATCAAGGCGCCCACGCCCGCGGCGACCGCCGCGATGCCTGCGAGGGGACGGAGCACCCGCCGAACCTACACCCGCACGCCGGTCACTCGGTGTTTTTTCCGGTGCTTGCGGGATCGTCTCCTCGCGGGGTATTGCGTCGCGGGCGGGGTGTGTCTAGGTTGGATCCAGACGCGGAACCGAGCCGCAAAGAGCGAGACCACCGAGGTGTGAGGTCGCGCCACCGGAACCGGGGAAGGGCTTTCGGGCCCGACGCCGGGGAAGGTTCCTCAAGCGGCCCGGGACCGCGTCGTTTTTACGTTCCGGGCGACGCTCCGCAGTACGGGCGAGGGACCCCGGATAGAATGGGCGCAGAAACATCCACGGGGACGACAGGCTTCGACATGGCCGGTTCGTGTGGGTGGTGGCGAGTCGAGGTCCCGGGCGGCCTCGTAAAACACCCGGGAAAACCATAAGTGCGGACTCTCACGAGTACGCCCTCGCCGCTTAGTCAATAGCTAAGCCGTGAGGTCTCGGGCCCCGCTTGCCTGCGGCGGGGAAGGCCGGGATCAGAAAGCAGGCTCACCCGGTGAGGTCCGTCTCCGCCGATCCAGGGAAATCTAAGGAGACTGGCCCCCCTCAACCCCGCCGGCGAGGCGAGCGGGGGGCGAGATCAGAGCGCCGGCTACGCTCGTAGAAGCCATCCTCATGCGGTTATGGACGTGGGTTCGATTCCCACCGTCTCCACTTCTCCTGACGTTGCGCAAACCCTGGCGCGACGATGCGGTAGGTCGGTTGAATGTCGGCCTTGCCGTTGACGCGCAGCTCGGCGATGAGGAGGCGCAGGAGGGCCTTAGCCTTCTTGGGCCGGTGGCGATGACTCGGCCGAGATGGTCGGTCGTGGGCTGCGACGTCTGTCCGTTGGCTCCTCGTCGGTCTCGCGGGCGTCGCTCAGATCGGCTTGCTGGGCGCGGAGGTCGATCGAGCGGCGGCGTTTCGTGGAGCGACGGGCTGTCTTGCGCCGCCTGGGCTTTCGCGGCGTCGAGGCGCCAAGCTCGACCAGTTTGAGCCGAGCCCAGAAGCCGTGAGCTTAAGCGACCTCGCGAACGGTGCTGCACCTGTACCGTCGCGGGCCTGTGCCAAACTTGGCGCATGAGTTCGACGAGCAACGGGGCGCCGCGACCCTTGTCCGAGGATGGGCGTCCGTATCCGCCGCACTTGGAGCCGTACGAGAGGTTGGATGACCGGCTGGTTGAGGTACTTGAGGACCTGCAGACCGCGACGTTTGATGAGCTGAGCGCCGCGGTCGGCGATATGCGGGTCCGTGCCGCGCTACCGAGGTGGCTTGCGTCTGCACAGTGGCGACGGTTGATCAGGCGCGGCACTACCCCCGAGGGACTTCGCTCCTACGAACTCACCCCACGCGCCAGCAACCATTAGCAACAAGGTTGGGCGACGGTGGGTGCAGAGCAGTTTGTCACGAGTCGCGGCAAGCCGAAGCTCGTCGACTGCGCGGTGCTGTTCTTGGACCTGCTCGGCGTCAGCGCGATGTCCGGCTCGACCGCAGCGAGCAAACACCTGAACGCAATCGATCGGGTCGTCTCGCGCCGGTACCGTGATTTCCTCGCGCCGCGCTCACCGTGGCCGGCCGCGTTCTTCTCGGACACGCTGTTGCTGTGCGCCCCAGCGCCAACGCGGGAGGATCGCGAGAGCGCGATTTCAGGGCTTGTCCTTCAGGGCGCGGTGCTTCAGCTCGAGCTCGCACTCGAGGGGTTCTTCGTTCGCGGTGGCCTTGCCTTTGGCAAGTTCCATCTACACAACGGGCTGGTGTTTGGCCCGGCGCTGGTGGAGGCCTATCGCCTGGAGAGCGAGCACGCGATCCATCCGCGCGTGATCCTCGGCCGCGGCGCCGAGCGTTGTCAGCGCGAGGCGATGGCCGAGTACCAGATCGCGCAGGCCGCTCCCCAGAGCTCGTTGCTGGTCTGTGACGACGACAGCTGGACCTTCGTCAACTATCTCGGTGCGCTGTTCGACGAGCCCGACGATCCGCGTGGCCAGCTCGCCGCGCACCGGCAGATGGTCACGGCCAGGTTGCGCGAGCACTCGAAGGACAGGCGCCGATGGGAGAAGTACCGGTGGGTGGCCGAGTATCACAACGAGGTTCTCGAGGCCGAGCTCCCGGACGAGCCCGAGCTGCTGATCGCCGCGGAGGCGATGCGCTGGCGGTTCCGCCCTTTCTCTGGGCAGTAGCCTTCCGGCCTCCCTCCAGAACCGCGAGTATGGGAGCGACTGGCAGTATCAGCGGGGTGCCGGGGTAAATCGGCGCGCTGTCCGTGTCGGAGTGCTCGTCGAAGTGCCGCTTCGCGCTCAGCAGGCCACGGGCTCGGCGTCGCTCGTGTGCTCGCCGTCCGCCGTGTCGTCGTCGCTGAAGCCGAGGACCAGGCTCTCGGCGGCACTGATCACCATCAGCGGATCGTCGCGCAGCCTGTCGAGTGGTCTTGCACCCTCGAGGAGGTCGCGGTTGCGACTGCGTAGCCACATAGCGGCCTGGGTGGCGCCGACGCCGGATTCAATCAGCGAGAGCACAATCATTCGAAGATCGTCAAGTCCTCGTTCGGCCGTTCGCCGCGGCGCGACGCCGCCGTCGCCCCAGCTGCGGATCGTGTTGGCGGATACGCCGAGCGCTTGGGCGATGTCCTCGGATGTTAGGCCGGTGGCCTTCAGGGCGGCGATCCGCTCGCCGGCGCTCGCTGTCGGCGCGAGGCCCTGTGGCGTCGCGGGCCGAGTCTCGGTCTGCGCGCGTCCGCTCGGCTCACGCTGCGCGCGCGAAGTCTCCTTATCCACTTTGTTTGCTCCTTGATTGCAGTACGGCGTGCGTTCTCCCGCGGGCGGCGCTGGAAGCGCCTAGCGTCGCGAAGAGCGCAAAGAGTACGTGTTTCGTGAGTTTCTCGCCAGTTCCTCCCTAATTTCTTAGCACGAATCCCGCAACTTACGACAGATGTCCAGCTTGTTGATCCGCGTGAGCCACTTCCTGCGAGACCCCTCGTACAACAAGGACTCCTGGCCGAACCGGCATCAAAGTTAGGTCGAAATAGCGATAAAGCGAGGCTCGTACGTTGCATAGCACACGTACCGGCGCTATAGTCCGTCGCCCTCATAACGGCGCCGCCTTGAAAGGAACGAGGATGCCCAAACAGAAACCCCCGAAACCCACGAGCAGCGAGGAGCGGGGTACGATCGCCCCGTCTCACCTGGCGGTCGTGAGGATGCCCGAGGTCAGCAAGCGCCTGCGCCACGACTGGAACGAGCGCCTGGACGGCGCGGCCGGGCTGCGCCGCGTCGACGAGTGTCGGATCGCGATGTGGAGCATCTCCGACCTGCAGCGCGACTACGCAACCGTCGCGCTGGCTGCCGAGGTCTGCTGGGACAACGGCGTTCTCAGCCTCGCGCGCGTGATCTCCGAAGACTGGGCCCATCGAGCCCAGCGCCTGACTCAGGGCCTGCTTCCACGCGAGGCTCTATCGCCTCGCGTCCTGGCGATGGTGCTCCGCGCGAGGATGGAGCATCGCGCTCGAAACTACAAGCTCGCGCTCGTCCATGCTCGCGCTGCGCTGCGGCTGCTCTACCTGACCGGCGGCAGTCAGGAGCGCGTCCAGGCGGCGATTGTCGAGGACCCTGAAGGAGAGTTCGCCGGCCTCATGGTCGCGATCCTCGCGATCGCGATCCCCGCTGCCCGCCTTACCGGCGAGCCGGTCGATACCCGCGCAGCGCGCCTGCAGGAGATGCTGGCCGTCGCCATCCCGCTGGTCGATCGCGAGCGCCCGCTGGCCCACGAACGCATCCACGGCCTGGTCTCCCAGTCTCTATACGCGATCGCCGAACGTGCCCGCCCGGAGGACGCCCCTCTGCTCGGGCGCCTCGCGCGCAACGACCTCCGGGTCCGCCCGGACCACAAGCGCGGGCAGATCACTCTCGATCTCATCGGCGTCGCCGACGCTGCCCACCGCGGCGACGAGGACACTCGCGCCGTGCTGGGTGCGCGCGTGCTCGAGGCCCTGGAAGCAGCCGGAATGCGCCGCCACCGCGACACGGTGGTCGAGCATGGCTGGGTCAAGGCCGCCTGACACCGAAGTCGCGCTCCTCGCCCGCGTACCCCCACCGTCCGAGCGTGACTAGCGCCGGTAGTCATCGGTGAGCATGACGTCGAGCGCAACCGGTCGGAGCCCACACGCCCAATCGTCCCTCCTGGGGATGCTTTCAGCGTTGCCTCAGCAGCCCAGGGGTGGTGATCTCCGGTGTCCTGTCAGACTGCCGGCGCCCAGGTAAATTGAGACAGCCCTGTGGCTACGGCACAGACAACGAAGGCCTGCTGGTCGGCACGGGTTACACAACGTACGGTCTTCTCTACCTCTCTTACGAGCAATTCCAGTAGTCGGACCAGTGGTATGGTCCTGTGGCGATGGGGGCTGTCTCTCGTGGTCTGACTGCGTCGTGCGTGGCCTTGCTGGTAGCGGTGGCGCTTGCCTCATACCCGAGCGGCGCGCTCGCCCACGAAGCTCTCTACGTCGCAAATGCGGCCGGTCCTTCGATCTACCAGTACGCCGTGCAGGGAGACGGATCGCTGCAGCAGGCTGCGTCCGTGGTGAACACCGCCGAACGGCCGGATCGGTTGGTGGTCTCCCCCGATCGCAAGAGCCTGTACGTCGCACAGGGCAACACGATGGGCGTCGGATCGCTGCTGCAGTACACGATCCAGCCCGACGGCACGCTCGCCCCGAAGGAGCCGGCGAAGGTCGACACCGGGGCGGAAATCGAGGGGATCGCGATCAGCCCGGACGGCGCGAGCCTCTATGTGATCGAAGGCGGCTTCTTCGGCAGCGGCGAGGTTGCCACCTACGCGATCGGGCCGGGCGGAACGCTCTCGGCAACCTCGGCCGCGAAGGTCCGCACCGGCGATCAGCCTTTCGACATCTTGGTCAGCCCCGACGGCAGGAACGTGTACGTGAGCAACTGGCTGGAAGGCACGATCTCTCAGTACTGCGTCCAACCAGACCGGTCGCTGTCGCCGATGGCCCCCGACCCGGTCGTCGCAGCAGGCCCGCAGCCGTATCGGATGGCGATCGCTCCTGACGGTCACAGCCTCTACGTCACCGACGAGCACTCGATCGTGGAATCGCCCGAAGAAGCGCGTGAAGGGTCGGTATCCCAGTTCGCGATCGCCGCCGACGGAGCGCTGGTGCCTAAGACGCCGGCGACGGTTGCTGCAGGCTATGAACCGAAGGGGCTCGCGATCAGTCCCAGCGGCGACGACCTGTACGTGGCCGACAGCACGGAAGCCGGCCGGATCGCGCAGTTCACGATTGGCTCCAACGGGGCGCTCGCCGCGGCGACCCCGTCGACCGTCGCGGCCGGCAGGCAGCCGTTCGGCTTGGCCGTTGGGCTCGACGGCAAGCACCTCTACGTGAGCAACTCGGCCGAATACACGATCGGCGAGTACGAAGTCGAAGATGGCGGCACGCTGCGGGCGGTGCCTGGGTCGACGGTGCCTACCGGCGAATGGCCGATGAGCGTCGTGCTCGTCGAAACCGAACGGGAACCCGTGCTCGGCGGCGAAGAAGACGAAGAAGAAGTCGAACCGCCACCGCGCTGCGAAGAGCCGCCACCGTGGTTGTGCCGCGAACCTGGGCCGCCGGTTCGATGCCGCGAACGGGAGATGCCGCCCGATCGATGCTGCGGCCCTGCATCGCCGCCCGACCGATGCTGCCCCTCGCCCGGAGAAGTCGACTCGTCGTCTGCAGGGGGCTGTCACGAAGGGGACGGGGACCGCCGCGCCGAACCCGACCTCGCGACGGGTGCAGTAGCGGGCTCGTCATCGGCAGGCGCGAGCCTTGGGCAGGATCGAGCAGCCCCCAGCACGACCCCATCGAGCTCCAAAGCGGTTCACCGCCGCGTCAACTGCCGACACAAGAGAGGTCGCAGGACGCCCAGGAGATGCCGGACCAGGCACGCCGGCCGAAAGCTCCGGTGAAAACGGCCACGGCCGCCACGTGTACCCGGTGTGGCGTGGGTGCACGGTGGCGGCCGCTTGTCGTGACCTACCTGCCTAAGGCGCCGTCACCGTCCACGTGCCGAGGTCGAAGACCGCCGTGCCTTTCGTGGCGAATGCGATCTCGAAGCCGAACACGCCGCTGCCGAACACCCCTGATTTTTCGGGGTTGAAGATGTTTTCGAAGTCGAGTTCGAACGTTTCGGTGCTGTAGACGCAGAGGAATCCCGGCGCTGAGTGACCCGGACCGCTGCATTCGGGGCTGGTGTTCCCAGGCGGCAGGTATCTGTATTTCCCTTCCGGGAGGCGTTCGGGCAACGGGATCGGGAACGTGACCCCGACGCTCGCTTCGGCCCCGGCTTTGGTGTTGCTGTCCGTCAAGGCGTAGACGCCGCTCTCGGACCGCCCGGAGGTGAGGACCGAGGGTGCCGGACTCCCCGTTTCGCCTTTCGCTCCGGCCGGCCCTTGAGCACCCGTCGTGCCGCGAGGTCCGGGCTTGCCGGTCCTACCGCGCAGCTTCTTCAGCAGCGACGGGCTGATCTGTCTGGTGGAACTCAGCAGGTAGTGCTTGGCTGCGATCGCGCTGCCGCTCATCGCGAAGACCAGAGCGAGCGTAGCGACGACGTTTGCGTAGCTGACGTGTCTGCGGATTGTTTTCATCGACCGACAATACGTCGTCCGAGCGTCGTGCAGCGGCCGGCGTTCCCTTCGGGGCCGCGGTGTGAACGGTTGTCGGAAGCGAACGAGGTGCCGCGATCACCGGCGCACGCCGAACCGCAGGATGGTGACGCTGCGCGACCGCGTGGCGCTGATCGGCTCCAGGTCGATCAGGGGGAGGGTGGGGGGCGCGAAGCGGATGCCGTCGCCGAGCAGCAACGGCAGCACGTACACGAGGATCTCGTCGACCAGGCCCCGCTGCAGGCACTGCGCGGCCACGTCCGCGCCGAGGATCTCGACGTTCTTGCCGGCCGCGGCCTCGCGCGCCGTCGCGACCGCCTCGCCGACGTCACCCGTGAGGTACGTGATCCCCGGGTTCGGTCGCTCGGGGGGCCGATGGGTGAGCACGAAAACCGGCCCGGAGAAGGGGTAGTCGACGCTGCCCGGTTTCTCGGCCCTCATCCGTTCGCCGACGTCGGAGGTCCGCCGTCCGACGAGCATCGCGCCGGTGGCCGCCGCGACCGCGTGGAACTCCTCCGGCCCGACGAAGTCGGTGAGCTGGCGACCGCCGCCCCAGTCCATCACGTGGCCGGCGGCGGCGATGAAGCCGTCGAGCGACATGCACCTGTTCACGACGATCCTGCCGGGTCCGGCGCTCGCGTCGCTCACACGGTCCTCCGCATCTCCGCGGCGTTCGAGTCTGGAGCGCGGTCGAAGCGTCCGCGCGAGGTCAGCGGCGTCCGGCGCGCCACCTCGGGGAGGTACTCATCGAGGAAGACGCGAGCGACGAGCTCCTGTCGTGAGGCGACGCCGAGCTTCTCGTAGAGGTTCTTGACGTGGTCGTCGACCGTGTGGGGTGAGACGACGAGGGTCTCGGCGATCTCGGCACGGGCGAGCCCACGAGCCAGGAGCGTCGCCACCTCGCGCTCGCGGGCCGTCGCGCCGCACGCCTCGAGGCGGACCGTCGCAGAGCGGGCGCCCGTCGCCCCCTCGAGCACGACCGCCACCCGACCGCTGTCGCGAGGTCCGGGGAGCGAGGCGTGCAGCGTCACCCAACCGTCGTCTCCCGGCACGGTGACGACGTTGCCGCCGTCGTGAGCGCGATCCGGCGCGGAACGGACGAAGGAAGCGAGGGCGAGCACCGGCGTGGGGATCGCCTCCTCGGAGTAGCCCGACTCCCCGGGACGCAGCGAGGCGAGCAGCGCGCGGGCCGGAGGTGTGATCAGCTCGACCTCGTCCCGCGGTCCGAGAACGACCATCCCCGGAGCCTCCGCGCCCGTGACCCGGCGGGCCGCGTCGAAGCGCAGCGACGCGCGGATGCCGCGGGCGATCGCGCCCGTGAGCGCGGCGAGCGCGTCGGCGTCTCGTTGCTGGAACGCGCCACTGCTCGCACGGCGGGCGATGTGCACGGCGCCCCAGACGCGACCGCGGATGACGAAGGCGCCGCGCAGCTCGTGGGGGATGTCGGCCGGCAGGAGCAGGTCGCGGTAGCGCGCGCTGCGCCGCGGATCGCCGCGCGCGGCCCGATCGAGGATGCCGACGGGCACGCGCCGCGTGGCGAGGCCGGCGAACGTGTTGACGTCGTCGACCATGTACTCGCTGCGGACGATCAGCTCCCCGGCGGCCGGGGTCTCCTCGGGCGCGAACACGCCGCGTTCGACGAGCTCCTTGGGGGCGTCGCTGGTCAGCAGCCGCGTGCTGGGGTCCAGCGTGTGCCAGCAGCTGGCGTCGTTGTCGATCACGTTGCGCAGCCGCGGGGAGAGCTCGGCGAAGAACTCCTCACGCGGCAGTCCCCGTGAGCCGAGCTGGTCGATCTCCTCGATCAGGCGCTCGACCGTCCATCCCATGGCGGCCAGTCTTGCACTTCGTGCAGGAAAGATCCCCGCGCGCGGGGGGTGGTCGATCCCGCCCGCAGCGATCAGGCTGTGCGCATGTTCTCAATCGACGCAGCAGACACCCACACGGCCGCGCCGGACGGCGCCCTCGCACCCATCGCTCTCGGTCCCGGCGAGGGAGAGCACTTCTGGTTCTTCGGCGGCCTGACGACGATCAAGGCCGACGGCTCCGGCACCGGCGGTCGCATGATGCTGACCGAGCAGACCGCGCCGCGCGGCAGCGGCTCGCCGCTTCATGTCCACCACAACGAGGACGAGTGGTTCTACGTGCTGGAGGGAGAGCTCACGATCTGGGTCGCGGGCCGGACGGTCCTTGCTCCGGCGGGCTCGTTCGTGTTCGGCCCGCGCGACGTGCCGCACACGTTCATCGTCAGCTCCGACGAGGCTCGCTTTCTGCTTGTCACACAGGCGGCCGGGTTCGAGGGCTTCATCCGTACGCTCGGGACTCCCGCTCCCGTAGCGGAGATTCCGCCCGCGCCCGATGGGCCGCCCGACATGGGGCCGATCCTGCAGGCCGCGGCCGATCGCGGCATCGAGATCCTCGGCCCTCCCGGCATCCCCGCCTGAGCCGCGTGCCCGGCGCGCCCGTCCCTCTGTCGCAGACACGGGGCGGCGCGTCGGCTGTCGCGCCGGCCGCCTTCAGTTGCGTAGTCGCCGCGGACGGGAATGCCGAGGTTCTACGGAAGCCGCTGGGGGCGCCTCGACGTAGGTTCCGCGCATGAGCCCGCAACAGACGCCGCCGGCCCCGCTCTTGGAGGTGATCGGCAACCTCTCGAGTTTCCATCACGCCCACGAGGAGTTCTACTCGCAAGCGCCGTTGACGAGCGCCTTCGAGGTTCAGGCGCACTCGCGCGTCCTGAAGGCGCTGGCCTCTCGGTGGCGGACCGTCGAGCCGACCGAGCACCGGGTCGCGAGCCCGTACGCGGGGGCGGAAGACGTGAACGCGCCGGGCCTGACGGAGGAGTCCGGCGTGCTGTTCATGGAAGGCGAGGCGGAGCCGGCCGAGATCGCCACGATGAAGCGTGACCTCGGGACGCTCGCCGACGACATGGAGCGGACCGGTACGTGGCTCGCGAGCGCGATGGAGCAGTCCTGGGGGGTCGCGGGCTCACTCGCTGCCTACCCGGCGCTCGCGGACCTGCTCGGCGAACGCCATCGCATCATCGCCAACGACTGGCAGGCGGCGCAGCTGCAGGGCCTCGTCGCTCGGATCCTGCGTCGTGCCCTCGAGCTGCTCGACCGTCTCGAGCTCTCGCCCGAGGCGATTCGCGCGGATATCGCCGGGGATCGCGTAGGGCCCGCCTACCTGTACTCCGCGAGCGAGCTTCTCGATCGCGCATCGGATCTGATCGTCGAATCGACGGTCCTCGTTCACGACAACGAGCGACGTTGGCGGGTGTTCTCCGGGCGTGTCGGGGAACTGGCCGGCGCCGAGGGTTAAGGGAGACGGGCTCCGATGTCGGCCGGCCGAAGCGACGCGCAGGCCACCACGCTCGCCGATGAGTTCCTGCCCGTGTACGACGTCTCCGACGCCGTGGCCGTCGTGGTCGACGCCGATCTCGACGTGACCTGGGAGGCGTTGCTGCGGACGGACCTGATCGAGGTCGGCCGCCGCAAGCCGCTCGTCGCGGTCCTTGGCGCGGTGCGGATGCTGCCCGATCTCGTCGCGCAGATCCTTCACGGCGAGCGACCGCAATCCCCGGAGCGGATGACGCTCGGCGACCTCGCCGCGGTTCCGAGCGCCGAGGGGGGCTGGACGTTGCTGGGCGAACGCCCGCGCGAGGAGATCGCGCTCGGCCTGGTCGGCAGGTTCTGGCGTCCCGTGATCGAGTTCGCCGGCGTCGACGCCGGCGACTTCACGGACTTCTCGGAGCCTGGATACGCGAAGACGATCTACTCCCTCTCGACGCGCGCCCTCGGCGACGGCCGTACGCTCCTGACGGGCCTGATGCGGACGGCGACGACGGACGAGCACGCCCGGCGCTACTTCCGTCGCTACTGGACCTTCGGGGTCGGATCGGGCGCGCACGTCCTCGTGAACGGCCTGCTCGAGGTCGTACGAGACGACGCCGAGGCGCAGGCGGCGAGCGCGGCATGAAAGCTCCGCACGGACGGTCGCGGCGCCGATGACGCTCGCGTGGACGAGCCTGCCGCAGTATCGCTCGCAGCTCTCGCCCGGTCAGACGGTCGTGCGGGTCTCCACCTGCTCCTGCGGCTAGCCTCGCCTCTACAACACCGAGTAGAGCGCATCCAGCAGCGTGCGGTTGCGCTCCGTCTGCCACCGCCGGCCCTCGCAGCGGTTGCAGACGTAGGCGAACACGAGCTCCGCGTCGGGGTCGTGGAAGCCGAGCGATCCGCCCGCCCCGAAGTGACCGTAAGCGTTCGGTCCAAGCCCGATCGGGCGATCGGGCTGCGTGAGCTGGAAGCCGAGGCCGAAACGGGTGTGGCGGTCCAACACCACGTCGTGGCCCTCCGACCACGGCCGAGTCGCCTCGCCGAGCGTCTCGACGCCGAGACGCTCGGGCATCAGCTCGTATACGGCGGCGACGCCCCGGGCGCTCGCGTGGCAGTTCGCGCTGGGTATCTCCGCTTCGCGCCAAGCGGGCGTGTTGACCGTGCCGAGACCCGACAGGCCCGGAGGGTTGAGGTACGTCCGCCCGAACAGGTGGCGCCGCTGCTCGCTCATCTCCTCGGCGCCACGCGAGGAGGTCTCCGCGCTGAAGTCGAACACGAACTCGGCGACGTCCGCTCCGGGCGGGGCGCCGAAAGCGACGCCCGCCTCCGCGCCCGCCAGCTGCGCGAAGCGAGCGCGCAGTGGCTGCCCGGTCGCGCGCCGCACGATCTCCCCGCAGAGGAAGCCGAAGGTGTTGACGTGGTAGCCGTGAGCGGTCCCGGGCGTCCACCACGGCTCCTGGGACTCGAGCGCACGGATCATCCGGTCCCAGTCGTAGATCGCATCGGGTGCGACGTCGGCGCGGATCGCCGGGTGTCCGGCCTGGTGCGAGAGGACCTGCCGCAGCGTCGCGTCCTGCCAGGCGGGTGCGTCGAGGTCGAGCCCCAGGGAGAGCACGGTGAAGGCGACGAAGGCCTTGCCGACGCTGAACACGTCGATGACCGTGTCCTGCGTCCACGGACGGGTTCGGCCCTCGTCGGCCCATCCCCCGCAGAGATCCACGACGACCCGCCCGCCGATCCGTACGACGACCGCAGCCCCGATCTCCTCCTCGAGGTTCGCGGCCAGCGCTTCGCGGACGGGGGCGAAGCGCGCGTCGCAGAGGCCGCGGGGCAGGGCCGGGTCGAGGCTTCCGGCGCTCATCGTCCCGCGCCGGGAGGCCCCCGCTATGCCGCGGAGGTCCGCGTCGCGCGCGCCTGGGAGAACGTCACGAGGCGCCCGCGCTCCTCGTCCCACAGCTTCAAGCGCACGGCGCGCAGGCCGTCGAGGAGCGAGAGGGTCGGCACGTTCTGGAGCGCGGGGGTCTCGTCGTGGGCGCGCTGGAGGTTGTAGTTCGGGATCCGGGCGCTCAGGTGGTGAACGTGGTGGAGCCCGATGTTGCCGGTCACGAACTGCAGCGGCTTGGGGAGCTTCAGGTAGGAGCTGCCCCGCAGCGCCGCGTCCGCGTAGCTCCATTCCTCGCCGCGCTCCCAGTAGGTGTCCTCGAACTGGTGCTGCACGTAGAACAGCCAGATCCCGACCGAGCCCGCGAGCAGCGCCCCGGGCATCCACACGAGCAGGAAGTCCTCCCACCCGATCAGCAGGCAGAGCGGCACGACGATCGCGGCGAGCGCGAGATCGGTCGCGAGCACGCTACGGCGCATCCGCGGCCGGGCGTTGCGGGAGACGATCCGGGGGCCGACGATCATCGCGAAGACGGGGCCGAGACCGAACATGACGACCGGGCTTCGGAACAGGCGGTAGCCGAGGCGCCCGCGCCAGGAGCGCGCCCGGTACTCCGCGACCGTCAGCGTCGGCACGTCGCCGACGCCGCGCCGGTCGAGGTCTCCGGCGCTGGCGTGATGCACGGCGTGATCGTGGCGCCAGCGCACGAACGGGGTCAGGACGATCAGGCCAAGCCCGGTCCCGAGCCAGACGTTCGCCTTCCTCGAGCTCAGGAAGGACCCGTGCGCGCAGTCGTGGAAGATGATGTAGGTGCGGAGCAGGAAGCCGGCCGCGGGGATCGCGAGCGCGAGCGTCAGCAGCGGCGATACGGCGATCGCCTTGTACATCAGGACCGACAGGGCGAAGTACGGGACGACCGAGGTGAGGATGTCGAGCACGCCGCGCGAGAGCCGGGGCTTCGCGTACTCCGCCAGGACGTCCCGGTCGACCGGCGCCTTTGGCCGCGTCGCGCGGATCCGCGTCGTCGATCCGCCTGCCACCGCTTGATCCGTCAAGTTCGCTCCCTTCGGCTGTTGGGAATGCGCTCGTTCGGCGCGCAGGCAACTTACCGGGTACGGCACTCGGCTATGTCCGGTACTGGACCGACAGTCACTCGAGCGAGCGGAGCGCGGCGTCCAGGTCCGGCAGCTCGCCGGCGTGCTCCGGGATCGCGACCCACCGCACGACCCCTTCGCCGTCGACCGCGAAGGTCCCCGCGGACTGCCAGCGGGTCCCGGCGGGGTGCCGGTTGCGAATCCCCTCGCGGGCGAGCGAGATGACCGCGGCGAGCGAGCGGGCGCCCATGAAGTGACCGAGGCTCGAGCGCCCGAGGCCCCATGCCGCGTAGGTGCGGCGCGAGGGGTCGCAGAGGATCCGCACGTCGCCGCCGCCCCCGATCGCGAGGCACCAGCGCCCGGTCTCGGGCTCCGGCGCGTGACTGACCGCGATCCACTGCGTCCCCGGGGAGGAGGCGGCGGCCTCGCGGAGCATCTGCATCGTCCGCTCGGCGAAGGGGCAGCCGGTGTGACGCAGGAAGGCGACGATCGCGGGCCTGCCCGGCTCGAGCGCGAAGGGCAGCTCGCGGGCCGGGTCGCCGGGGCGCGGCAACGGGCTCACAGCGAGCGCGGCAGGTCGCAGGAACGTTCGCGGGTCCACGCCTACGCGTCCCCGAGCATCTCGTTCAGACGGGTGAATGGCGCGGCGCCGTCGAGACCCGCGAAGGATCCCGAGCCGGCGATCTCCTCGGCGGCGCGCAGGAACGCTCCCCACGCGACCCTCGCGAGCGCCGAGCCCACGCTGATCCGCCGCACGCCCAGCTCGGCGAGGTCCGCAACCGTCAGGCCCGTGTCCGCTCCGATCAGGACGTTGAGCGGCTTCGGGGAGACCGCCTCGACGAGCGAGCGGATGTCCTCCGGGGCGCGCGCGCCGGGCGCGAAGAGCACGTCGGCGCCCGCCTCCGAGTAGGCCGTCAGGCGCCGGATCGCCTCGCCGAGCGGGTCGGCGTGCCCGACGAGGAAGCACTCCGCGCGCGCCGTCAGCAGGACATCCCCGCCCGCGTCGTCGACGGCGGCTCGCGCGGCCGCGACCCGCGTAGTGGCCTCGGCCGGGTCGAACAGCGATCCGTCGCCGGCGGCGTCCTCGATCGAGAGCCCCGCGACGCCCGTCTGCGCGCAGCGCGCGACGCTCTCGAGGACGCCGTCGGCGTCCTCGGCGTAGCCGGACTGGAAGTCCGCGCTGACGGGGAGGTCCGTCGCCGCGACGATCTCCGCGACGTGCGCGAGAACGTCCTCGAGCCGCAGCGAGTCGAGCGAGTCGGGTCGGCCGCGCCCGAACGCGAAGCCCGCGCTCGTCGTCGCGAGCGCCCGGAAGCCGAGCTGCGCGAGCGCCTTCGCGCTGCCCGGGTCCCACGGGTTCGGGATCACGAAGCAGCCTGACTCGTGCAGCGCGCGGAACGCCGCGCGCTTCTCGGCGGGCTGTCGCATGGGTCTACCTCCTCGGCTTGGGGCCTTCAAAGGCCGGGGCTCCTGCATCCGATCGTGAAGCATCGGCGCGCGGCCTGCTGCGCCGCGCCTGCGGGTCCCATACTTCGCCCATGACCCCCGACGGCATCTACCGACACGACCCGTTGGCCGCTCCCGACCGCGAGTTCGAGCCGGGCACGCTCGCCCATCTCGTTCCCGGCAACACGGGCCGGATGCTCGATCCGCGCCGCACCCCGGTCACGATCCTCGACCTCGACTCGGCGCTTGGGACCTTCGAGCTGCGGGTCGAGGACTTCGAGGATCGCGGGGCGCTTTGGCGGCTGCCGGCGGAGGACGTGTCGAGCTTTCAGTTCGCACGTGGCTCGCGGCGGGCCGGCGCTCGGGCGGTCGAGGGTCTCGAGCGCGTCGTGGCGAGCTTCGCCGGCACGCTCGAGATCGCCGCCGACCCGGACGCGGCGGCCGAGACGGAGCGCGCCCTTGCGGCCGAGCGGGCGCGGATCGCTCCTCTGCTGGAGAGGCGCCCCGGGCTGCGCGACATCGACCTTGCGGACTGCGCGGCGCGACGCGAGGGCTCCCCCGAGGCGACCGCTGCGATCGGCGAGCTGCTCCGGGACGCCGGCCTCGCCGGCCTCGAGCGCGAGTTCGCGGGCACACACGTCTCGAACCCCGCGTCCGGGGAGGTCGTCAAGGGACACGCGATCGTGCTCGCCGAGATGGGCCTGTGCCCGTTCGCGGGCCGCCCCGTCCGTGACCCTGCATTGTTCGACGGGGAGCGGGGACGCGCGGAGCGCCGCGCTCACATCCTGCTGCGGCTGGCGTTCCTGGCGGAGCTGACGGCGCTTCTCGGGGTGGAGCGGGTGGACCTCCACCGTGGAACCGCCTCGCGCGAGCCTCTTCGGCCGGCGAGGCGCTCGTCGTTCGTCGCGGCGAGCTTCTCCCGCGAGGTCGCGCTCGCGCACCTGCGCAGCGAGGCGGAGTTCACGTCGATCGCGTGCGGGTCGGTACCCGTCTCGAGGCTCTTCATGACGTTCCTCGAGACGCCCGAGATGAACGCGCCCTACCGGGAGGCCGAGGCGCTGCTGATCGCTCGCCCGGGCGCCGACCCGTTTTGAGCACGGCGCAGCGCGCGCTCGCTCGCGCCGCGCGCAGGCCTCACGCGACAGTCGCCGGGGCGAGCCGCGCGAGCAGGGCGTCGATCGTCCTCCGCGCGGTCGCGAGCGCCGCCTGCTGATCCTTGGCCGAGGCGATGAACAGGGCCGCCTCGTTGAGCGCTGCGAGCAGCAGGTTGGCGAGCAGCTCGCTCTCGCCGGCCGGCACGCGGCCTTCGGACTCCAGAACGGCGAAGCCCGCGCGCAGGCTGCCGAGCGAGTGCTTCTCATCGAGCGCTCGCCACCGCTGCCAGCCCAGCACGATCAGCGGGTCGGTCAGCGCGATCCGCTGGACGGCCGGATCGATCGCCATCTCGAGCCACGCCCGGGCTCCGGCGCGGAAGCGATCGAGCATGTCCCGCCCGGCGGCCGCGGCGGCCTCGTCGGCGCGCGCGGCGATCTCGACGAACACCTCCTCGGCGACCGCGTCGAACAGCTCGGCCTTGCTCGCGAAGTGGTGGTAGAGCGCGCCTCGCGCGACCCCGGAGGATTCGAGCACGAGCTCGATCGAGGTCGCCTCGTAGCCGCGCTCGCCGAACAGTCGCCGCGCGGTCGCGAGAATGCGCTCGCGCGTCGCCTCGCCCCTGAGTCGCCGTCCGTCGACCATCCCCGGATTGTAAACCGACTGTCGGTCTGATACTTTCGCGGGCGTCGAGATCAGTCGATCACCGGGAGGCGCGATGAGGGTCGAGATGTTCAACGTCGGGTGGATCACCGCTCCGGCGGTCGTCTATGGGCAGGGCGAGGACCCCGAGGAGCGGATCCGCTTCCCGGTGCCCTCCTACCTGATCGAGACCGACGAGGAGCGGATCCTGATCGACGCGGGCCTGCACCCCGACGCGGTCGCCGACCCCGAAGCCTTCTACGGGCGCCCCGAAGCCGGGATCTTCGGGCTCGAGCAGGAGCGGGACATCACCGTCCAGATCGACCTCGCAACGCTCACGAAGATCGTCGTCACGCACCTGCACTTCGACCACGTCGGCGCGCTGACGCTGCTGCCGGAGTCGGTGCCGATCGTGATGCAGCGCCGCGAATGGGAGGCCGGGCGCGACGCGGGCGCGATCGCGCGCAACTTCCTCTATCCGCGCGACTACGAGGCCTTGCAGGAGCGACGCCTCACGCTCGTGGACGGCGACCACGACCTGCTCGGGGACGGCTCGGTTGAGCTGCTCCTGACCCCCGGCCACACGCCCGGACACCAGAGCGTGCGGATCGGCGAGCGCCTCGTGATCGGGGCCGACGTCGGGCATTACGCACGGACGCTCGATGACCTTCGCTTTCCGGCGTTCGGCGAGGATCGCGAGGCGCAGGCCTCCTCGGCCGCGCGCCTGCGCGGGATCCGCGACGCGGGCGTGACGGTGCTGCCGGGCCACGATCCCGACGTGCTGCGGCCGGGCCCGGTCGAGCTCGCCTCCGTCTAGACCGGCGCCGCCTCGATACTCAGCCGGTGGGCGAGACACCGCGCTTCTCGGCAGGCAATCGGCTGGAGCTGCGGCGCGGCCCGGTCACGCTCTCGTGCCTGGACTTCGGGGGCTCAGGGCCCGCCGCGCTGCTCCTGCACGGCCTCGCCGGCCACGCCGGGGAGTGGCGGGCGACCGCCTCGTGGCTGACCGAGCGGCGGCGCGTGATCGCGCTCGACGTGCGCGGCCACGGCCACAGCACGACCGACCCCGACGACGTCTCCCCGGACGCTCACGCGGAGGACGTCGCGTGCGTCGTCGAACGGCTCGCCGGGGGCGGGCCGGTGAGCCTGATCGGTCAATCGCTCGGCGCGAACCTCGCCTTCCTCGTCGCCTCCCGCCGGCCCGATCTCGTCCGCGAGCTGGTCGTCGCGGAGGGCTATCCGAATGCTGACCCCCGGCGCGAGGCGAGCGCCTCGATCGAGCGCTGGCTCGGGAGCTGGCCGCTCCCGTTCGCATCGCGCGCCGACGCCGTCGCGTTCTTCGGCGGCGGCCCGCGCGGCGAGGCGTGGGCGGACGGCCTCGTAAGGGACCCGGGCGGGCTCGACCGCCGCTTTCGGGCGGATCTACTCGTTCGCACCCTCGCCGAGGCACTCGCGGTCGACCGCTGGGCCGAGTGGGAGGGCGTAGCCGCCCGCGCGTTGGTCGTGCGTGGCAGCGAGGGCCAGTTCACCGAGGAGGCGATGCGCACGATGGTCCGGCGCGCCCGGGACGCGCGCTACGCGGAGATCGCCGGGGCCGGCCATGAAGTCCACCTCGAGCGCCCACGCGCGTGGCGCGAGGTTCTGGAGCGCTTCCTCTTGACAGGGGACGTGGAGTCCTCTAATATTCAACAAAGTAGTTGATAAATAAGTTAGGTGAATAAGCGATGGCAACGGATCAATTGAGCCTCACGTTCGCGGCCCTCGCCGACCCGACGCGCCGGGCGATCGTCGCCCGTCTCGCGGAGGAGGGCGAGGTCACTGTCAACGACCTGGCGGAGCCGTTCCCGATGAGCGTCCAGGCCGTCTCTCGGCACCTGAAGGTGCTGGAGCGAGCAGGCCTGATCTCCCGCGGGAGGACCGCTCAGCTGCGGCCCTCGCGCCTGGAGGGGGCGCCGCTGCGGGACGTGGCCGACTGGTTGGAGCAGTACCGCGAGATCTGGGAGGGCCGACTCGATCGCCTCGCCGAACGCCTCAGGGAGATCCAGCGAAAGGCGGATGCAGATGACTGAGCAGACGATGGCCGAGCGGACGATCGTGATCGAGCGGGAGCTCGACGCCCCGCGGGAGCTGGTGTGGCGGGTCTGGACGGACCCCGACGAGGTCACCAAGTGGTGGGGGCCCGAGCACTTCTCCACGCCGCGCGAGAAAATCGAGTTCGACCTGCGGCCCGGCGGGGTCTGCCGGCTGACGATGGTCGGGCCGGACGGCGTGGAGTACCCCAGCGACGGCCATTTCGGAGTCGTCGAGCCGCCCGAGCGCCTGTCGTTCGGGGAGGAGGAGACCGAGCACCCGATGATCGAGTCGGGCGAGACGACGATCGAGTTCGTCGCGCTCGGCGAGTCGCGTACGAAGGTGGTCGTCACCTCGCGGATGGTCTGCGCCGAGGAGCTGCTCGGCATGGCGGAAGCGGGCTGGAGCAGCCAGCTCGAGAAGCTCGCCGCGCTGCTCGCGGGCTGAGGCCTACGAGGCCTACGAGGCCTACGAGGCCTGTGGCGCCGCGAGCAGTAGCTCCGCGGCCGCCGCCGCGTCGGGCGCGGTGTGTCGGCAGTCCCCCGCGGTCCTGACCAGGATCGCGGGGATGCCGATCGCCTCGGCGCCGGCCACGTCGGCGTGGGGGTTGTCGCCGACCATCCAGGCGTCCCCGCTTCCCGCGCGACCGCGCAGGGCCGTCCTGAACGCCTCCGGGTGGGGCTTCTCGTACCCGGTCAGGGCGGAGCTGAACACGTCGTCCAGAAGGTCGTCGAGGCCGAGCGCGGCGACCAGCCGGTCGAGCTCGGGAACGTGGTTCGAGACGACGACGTTCTGGCGGCCGGCCTCACGGACGCGGCTCAGCGCCGCGCGCGTGTCGTCGAACAGGTGCCACGCTCTGGCGCCGTCGACGAAGCGCTCGCGCACTGCCGCGCACAGCTCCCGCGCCCGCGTCTCCGCGACGCCCGCGCCGGCCATCGCGCCGCAGATCAGGGGCGCGAGCGCCAGCCACCACGCGTCTGGATCGGCCAGCTCGGGGTGCGGGCGCTCGTGGCGGTGCCAGGGAAAGCCCCCCTTCAGGCGCGAGCGGATCGCCTCGAGGCTCGCGCCGTGGCCGGGCTCGTGCTCGTCGAGCACTTCCAGCACGCATCCGCTCCACAGCCCCTCGCGCCAGGCGAGCGTGCCGTCGAAGTCCCAGAGGACGACCGCGCCCACGCCGCTAGACGGGCCGGCGCGCGGGAATGCGCTGTCCGCTCATCGGCAGCGACCATATCGGCCGCGGGCCGTATCTTCCCGGTATGCCGACCGAGACCGATCGCGACGTGCGGCTTGCCACGCCCGCCGACGCGGAGGCCTGCGCGGCGATCTACGCGCCCTACGTCGAGGGCACCGCGATCAGCTTCGAGCTCGTCGCCCCCTCCGCGGCGGAGATGGGCGAACGGATCGAGGCGGCGCTCACGTCGCACGCTTGGTTCGTGCACGAGCGGGACGGCCTCGTCGCGGGCTACGCCTACGGCGGGCCCATGCACCGCCGCGCCGCCTACCGGTGGTCGTGCGAGGTCAGCGTCTACGTCGACCGCGAGCGTCGCGGCGGGGGGATCGGAAAGGCGCTGTATGAGGCGCTGTTCGAGCGGCTGGCCGCGCGCGGGTACCTGCAGGCGATCGCGGGGATGACGCTTCCCAACGAGGCAAGCGCGGCGCTGCACACAGCGATGGGCTTCCAGAGCATCGGCGTCTACCGGAGGATCGGCTACAAGCTCGGGGCCTGGCACGACGTCGAGTGGACCCAGCGGGCGCTCGGCCCCGAGCCCCCCGGGGAGCCCCCCGAGCCGCGTTGAGCGCCTTGGGCCGCGCTGGGCCTCAGCGCGCCCGTCGCCGCACGAGCGGCGCGGCGAGCCCGGCGATCCCGACCAGCACGAGGATCAGCGGCCAGCCGAGCAGGCTGCCCGTGAGCGGGTGAAGCTCTTCGACGTGCGCAAGTTCCCCGCCCACGCTGATCGTGAATCCGAGGAGGCCGAAGAAGCCGACGTAGGCGAGCCCGCGCACGTGCGATCGCGTCCCCGACCAGACGAGCGCCACGGAGACGATCAGCAGCATCAGGTCCCAGCCGAGCGTCTGCCCGGCGGTCAGGTGGAACGGTTCGGCGACATGTGGGACGTGTTCGCCCCGTGCGCCCGCGCCGTGCGGCGGTGCGCTTCCGGGATGGACGTCGCCCCGGAAGACGGAGGAGGGGACGCGCGGGAACGGCCTGGAGACGGGCAGCACCAATGTCATCACGACTCCCTGGAGTCCGGCGGCGACCGCCCCGAGCCCTCCGGCGGTGGCGAGCTCCGAGGCGCCGGCGGCGCCCGCTACCTCGACAGCGCCCGCGACGAGCAGAAGCGACGCGCCCCCGGAAAGCAGGATCCAACGCACGTCCTGCGCCGAGGCCGGATGGAGGATCTTCAGCCAGAGCAGGATCCAGGTCCCGAGCAGCGCGAGGCCCGCTAGGAAGATCGCGAATGGGGCCTGGGCGCGCCGCGAGCCGGCGATCGCGACCGCTGCCGTGCCAGCGAGGGCGGCGGCGTCGTAGAGCAGATGGTGGGTGCTCGCGCCGGCCCAGGTCAGGAACTGGAACAGGGCGATCGGGGAGAGCAGGACGGCGCTCACCATCAGCGCCGCCCGCGCGGGGTCGGCGGGGCCTCTGCCCGGACCTCCGCGGCCCGCCACGGCGAGCGCGAAAAGGAGCGTGGCCGGCAGCGCGACGGTCAGCAGCAGCTCGAAGTCGCTCCAGCGTCCAGTCGAGCTGCGTCGCGCGAACACGACCACGGCGCCGACCGCGAGCAGCACGCCCCCGATCGCGCGTAGCGCGCTCGTCAGATCCCCGCTCCTCTCACCCACGGAGCACGACCCTATGAGGGGCCCCGGATGGTGTAGCGCCTATCCAGGGGCGAGGACGGCGCGGACCGCCCCGGGCAGGCGCGCGCGGCGGGCGGGCGTGCTCGCGCCCGAGATCAGCTGCCGGTGCGCGAAGCCGTGCGGGAGGTCGACGAGCGCCAGCAGCACGAGGTCCCTGCCGCGCGCGTCGGCTCGTCCAAACAGCGCGCGGGCGAGCGCTCCCATCAACGCGAGGATCTCGTCGTTGGCGGTCTCGAGCTCGGCGCCGAGGGCGCCGACGTCGAGCGCCAGCAGGTCGCTGCGGCGCAGCACGTCGAGCAGCAGCGTGTCCTCGCGCTCGGCCAGGCAGTGGTCGTACATCGCAAGCGCGATCTCGACCGCGCTCTGCAGCGGCTCCTCGAGCGACGCGGGGATCGCCCGGGCCCGGTCCTGATTGCGGCGCACCGCCCGCAGCCAGACCGCCGCGAGCAGCTCCTCGACCGAGCTGAAGCGGTGGTAGATAGAGCCGACCGGGACGCCCGCCGCGCCGGCGATCGCATCGACGGTCGCGCCGCGCGGGCCGCGCTCGAGCACGACGCCGCGGGCGGCGTCGAGGATCGCATCGGTCGAGAACACCCTGCGCGCCATTCGAGGTGTAGAGTCTAACCTCTAGAGTAGATCCTCTACAAAGGAGATCCGACGTGGCGACGTTGACGCGCGAGGGGGACGTGATGGTCCTCGACCTGGGAGACGGGGAGAACCGCTTCAACGGCGAGTCGCTCGACTCGCTCGAGGCCTGCCTGGCGGAGGTCGAAGCGGCCGCGCCGTGCGCGCTCGTCACGGCCGCGAGCGGCAAGATCTTCTCGAACGGGCTCGACCTCGAATGGATGGCCGGGCAGGGCGAGGCGGCGGTCCCGTTCGTCGGCCGCGTGCACGAGCTGCTCGCCCGGGTGCTGGAGATCGGCGTGCCGACGGTTGCGGCGCTGCAGGGCCACGTGTTCGCCGCCGGAGCGATGCTCGCCCTGGCGCACGACCAGAGGGTGATGCGGGCCGACCGGGGCTTCTTCTGCCTGCCCGAGGTCGACATCGGGATCCCGTTCACGCCGGGGATGAGCGCCCTGATCGCCGCCCGCCTGCCGGTTCGGACGGCGATCGAGTCGATGACGACCGGGCGGCGCTACGGCGGCGAGGAGGCCGCCGCGGCCGGGATCGTCGACGAGGCCGTCGGCGAGAGCGAGGTGCGGGCCCGGGCGATAGCTCGAGCCGCCGCGCTGGCGGGCAAGGACCCGGCGACGCTGCGCACGATCAAGCAGCGCCTGCACGAGTCGGCGCTCGCGGCGCTGCGCGGCTCGCAGGGCTTCTAGGGCGCTCGGGATGTGGCCGGGGTTCGTCTGGAGGTGGGGCTCGACGCCGGCGGAGCGAGCCGAGCCGTTCCCGTGCGACGAGCTGCTCCCGCGTGCCTCGTGGACCCTGTTCCGGGCGGTCGACGTCGCGGCCCCGGTACCGGTCGTCTTCCGCTGGCTCTGCCAGCTGCGGGTCGCTCCCTACAGCTACGACCGGCTCGACAACGGCGGGCGGCGCAGCCCGCAGACGCTGACGCCCGG
>Ga0134125_10001207_pt1 | contig 32079 bp, 32 predicted proteins | sample KB31751_FD_96464 | JGI IMG/M metagenome (GOLD analysis project Ga0134125, IMG submission 96464) | Terrestrial soil microbial communities with excess Nitrogen fertilizer from Kellogg Biological Station, Michigan, USA - KB3-175-1 | ecosystem: Environmental > Terrestrial > Soil > Unclassified ...
CCAGGTCATCAAGATGGACCCGGCCGAAGGCGGCCTGCGCTGCGAGCGCCAGGCCGAGTACGGCTACGACACCGTGCAGGTCGACCTGCCCGCCGTCATCTCCGTCGGCGACGCGATCAACGAGCCGCGCTACCCGTCGCTGAAGGCGATCATGGGCGCCAAGAAGAAGCCGCTCGACACGGTCGGGATCGGCGACGTCGGGATCGACGGCTCGAAAGTCGGCGGCGAGAACTCGGCCGCGCAGTGGGTCGCCGCCAAGGCGCCCCCGGCCAAGGCCGCCGGCGAGATCATCGAGGACGAGGACACGGGCGAGACGGTCGAGAAGATCGTCGCCTGGCTCGACGAGAGGAAGCTGATCTGACATGGCAAACATCCTGGTCTACGCGCTGCACTACGACGGCGCGATCAACAAGAACTCGCTGGGCGCCGTCTCCGAGGGCGCGAAGCTCGCCGCGGAGCTCGGCGGCGAGGCGCACGCGATCCTGCTCGGTGAGAACGTGCCGCAGGACCTGGCGGCCTCGCTCGGCAACTACGGCGCCAAGAAGGTGCTCGTGGCCGAGGGGCCCGAGGGCCTCGCCCAGCCGCTGGTCGACGCGATGGCGAAAGCGATCACCGACGGCGGCTACAAGTACGCGCTGTTCGGCGGCGGCCTGCTGGGCTTCGAGATCGGCGCGGGTCTCGCCGCGCGTCTCGGCGCCGGCGTGGCGATGGAGGTGACCGCCGTGCGCGCCGAGAGCGGGGAGCTTGTCGCGGAGCGTCCGATCCTGGGCGACTCGGCGATCTCCGAGATCAAGTATCGCTCCGAGGTCGGGATCATCATCGGCCGGCTGAACGCGTTCGAGATCAAGGAGACCGGCGCGGGGGCGGCCCCCGTCGAGGCGCTGAGCTTCGAGCTCTCGCCGCAGTCCTCGCAGGCGACGATGGTGACGCGCGGCGAACAGCGTGGCGCCGACGTCGACATCGAGGGCGCCGACGTGCTGATCGCCGGCGGTCGCGGCCTCGGCAAGGCGGAGGGCTTCGAGCTGTGCGAAGAACTCGCGCAGGCGTTCGGCGGCAACAGCGCCGTCGCGGCGACCCGCGCGGTCGTCGACGCGGGCTGGTACCCCTACGCGGCGCAGATCGGCCAGACCGGGAAGACGGTCTCGCCGAAGCTGTACCTGGCGGCGGGCATCTCGGGCGCGATCCAGCACAAGGTCGGCATGCAGAGCTCGGAGAACATCGTGGCGATCAACAAGGACTCGAACGCCCCGATCTTCGAATTCTCCGACCTCGGGATCGTCGGCGATCTCAACAAGATCCTGCCGAAGCTGACCGAAGCGGTGAAGGCCAAGAAGGGGAGCTAGGGATGACGGGAGCCGCCCGAGAGCGCGCTGAATCGGCCCACCAAGCACAGGAGGTCTGACGATGTCCGGTAACGGCTCCAAGAACGGGAAGGTCGCGCCCGCGGCCTTCCCGCCCCCGGTCGACTCCCAGAAGGAGTTCATCAAGCATGGCCTCGACGGCGAGGACGAGCTGATCGAGGTCGGCGTGGCGATCGTCGGCGGCGGCACGGCGGGCCTGGCCTGCGCGAACCGCCTGCTGCAGCTGCTCGCGGACGACCCGGAGACGATGGAGCGGCTCGGCGAAGTGCCGGTCGCGGTCGTCGAGAAGGCGAAGACCTGCGGTGGGCACAACCTCTCCGGCGCGGTGATGCGGCCGGGTCCGCTGGAAGAGCTGTTCCCGAAGATGAGCCGGGAGGACTGGCGCAAGGAGGGCTTCGCCTACGGCGAGGTCAAGAAGGAGTCGGTGTACATGCTCACCGGCCCGAAGAGCAAGCTGCCCGTTCCGATCCCGGCGGTGCCGAACTTCAAGAACCACGGCAACGAGGTCGTCTCCGTCTCGGCGCTCGCGCGCTACCAGCAGCGCCAGGCTGAAGACGCCGGGGCGTACGTTCTCACCGAGACCTCAGCGACCCAGCTGGTCGTCGAGGACGGCCGCGTGGTCGGGGTGCGCTCCGGCGACAAGGGCCGTGGCAAGGACGGCGAGCCGCTCGGGAACTTCGAGCCCGGAACCGACATCAAGGCCAAGGCGACGGTGCTCGCGGAGGGCTGCTGGGGTCATCTGACGGGGGCCGCGATCAAGGAGTTCGACCTCGACGAGGGCCGCGAGCCGCAGGTCTGGGAGCTCGGCGTCAAGGAGGTCTGGAAGGTCGCAAAGCCCCTGGACCGGGTGATCCACACGTTCGTGCAGCCGTGGCCGCTGAAGGTCTCGCCGAAATACGGGCAGCTGGGCGGCACGTGGATGTACCCGATGAAGGACGAGAAGACGGGCGACGACCTGGTCTCGATCGGCTTCGTGGTCGACCTCAACTACCGCGACGCGACGACCTCGGCTCACGACCTGCTGCAGACGTTCAAGACCCACCCGCTCGTCAAGGGCGTGCTGGAGGGCGGCGAACGCGTCGCGTGGGGCGCGAAGGCGCTGCCGGGCGGCGGCTACTGGTCGATGCCGAAGCTGTCGATGCCGGGCGCGGTGCTCGTGGGCGACGCCGGCGGCATGGTCGACACGGCGGCGCTGAAGGGCGTCCACCACTGCATCAAGTCGGGGATGCTCGCGGCCGAGTCGATCTACGCGGCGCTGAAGCGCGGCTCGAGCGACTTCTCCGACTACGAGGACGCGATCGAGCGCTCGACGGTGGGCACCGAGCTGTACGAGGTGCGCAACACGCGCCAGGCCTTCCAGAAAGGGTTCCTGATCGGGAGCCTGCTGGCCGGCCCCTCGATCATGTCCAAAGGCAAGCTCCCGCCCGGGCGCCAGGCGTGGCACCGCGACGACGTCGAGCCGATGTTCGTGGGCAACACCAAGGACCGCTATCCGAAGCCGGACGGGAAATACACGTTCGACAAGCTCTCGTCCGTCTTCATCACGGGCAACGCGACCCGGGACGACGCGCCGAACCACATCCGCGTCCAGAAGCACGTCCCGCGCGAGATCGCCGAGACGTGGCGGTGGATGTGCCCCGCCGGCGTGTACGAGATCCCCGAGGATGCACCCGAAAAGGGACCGGTCGACGTGATCGTCAACTACACCAACTGCGTGCAGTGCGGTGCGATCACGGCCAAGGGCGGACGGTTGACGACGCCCGAGGGCGGCGACGGGCCGCTCTACCAGGTGACCTGAGGCCGGGCCGCGGCGGGCGCGGTGGTGCAGTGACGGGCGGGCGCGAAACCTGCGCCCGTCTGGAGTGTTAGGGGGGATGTGAGAGACACGATTCTGAGCGCAGCGGGCGGTCGCGCCCGGCGGGCCATCGCGCTGGCGGGGGCCCTCCTCGCCGTGGCGGCGTGGCTCGCGGTCGCCCCCCGCGCCCTGTCCGCGACCGTGGCGAACGGCAGCGTCGCCGAAAAGAAGGCCCCTGCCTCGGCGACGCTCGAACAGTGCGTCACGTCGGCCGAACCGGCTGAACGCTCGGCCACCTTCGCGGGCGAAATGAGCGTCGTTCCCGGCTCCTCCAAGATGGAGATGAGGATCGACGTTCTCGAGCGCCAGCCCCGAGAAATGGCCTTCCACGCGGTCTCGGCGGCGGGTCTCGGCGTGTGGCGGACCGCCGCTCCCGGCGTGAAGACCTACCGGTATCTCAAACAGGTGACGAACCTCGCGGCGCCGGCCTACTACCGAGCGGCGATCCGCTTCCGCTGGCTGAGCTCCAAGGGGAAGCTGATCAAGACGATGGAGCTCCACACGGCCAGGTGCCTGCAGACGGTCCAGACGGCCGAAGAACCGGTCGGCGGCGAAGCGCCCGCCAGGAGCGCCTGAGCGCGCCCGCCGGCCCGGCCGTCCGGCCCGAGCTTCCGACGGCCTCCGCTACACTCGCGTGACGATGAAGACAGAGATCCACCCGACCTACACGCAGGCTCACGTGCGCTGCACGTGCGGCAACGAGTTCATCACCCGCGCCACGCGCGAGGAGCTCCACGTCGAGGTCTGCTCCAACTGCCATCCGTTCTACACGGGCCGGCAGAAGCTGATGGACACCGGAGGTCGCGTCGAGCGCTTCCAGCGCCGCGTCGCCAAAGGCCGTCTCGCGCAGCAGCGAGCCGCCAAGTAGCGCTATGTCGGCGCGCCCGGCCGCAGGGTCAGTGAGCGCGCCGGTCCTCAGCGGCGCGGTGGCCGCGCCGCCGGCGACGGCGGCGCCGCCGGCGCCCGCCGGGGCCGAACTCGTAGACGGCCAGCTCAACGCGGTCCGCGACGCGCCCCTCGGCGGTCAGGCGGTCCTCGAGGGAGTGATGATGCGCGGCGTGCGCCATTGGGCGGTCGCGGTGCGCAAGCCGAGCGCCGAGCAGCTCGCCTCGGGCGAGCGCGCGGGTGGGCGGGATCCTCTTCAACCCGCGCTCGGTGAGATCGCCGTCAGCGTGTTCCCGCTCGACTCGGCGATGCGCCGCCACCGCGTACTGCGCTTGCCGGTGATCCGCGGCGTCGTCGCGCTCGGCGGGTCGCTCGCGATCGGCTTCCGGGCGCTCGAAGTCTCGGCGAACGCCCAGCTGCCGCCCGAGGAGGGCGACGAGAGCGGGGAGGACCAGGAGATCCCGAAGGCCGTCTGGGCGGGCACCGTCGTGCTCGCCCTCGCGCTCGCCGTCGTGCTCTTCTTCCTGATCCCCGTCGGGCTGACCAGCCTGATCAAGGGCCAGCTCCACTCCTCGTTCCTGTTCTGGCTGGTCGAGGGGCTCGTCCGAACCGGGATCTTCCTCGGCTACATGCTGCTCCTGTCCCGCCTGAAAGACCTGCGCCGCGTCTTCGAGTACCACGGCGCCGAGCACAAGACGATCTCCTGCTACGAGGCGGGCCTGCCGCTCACGCCCGAGAACGCCCAGCGCTTCTCGCGGCTGCACCCACGGTGCGGGACGAGCTTCCTGCTCGTCGTGATGATCGTCGCGATCTTCGTCTTCGCCCCGATCGGGCTTCCCGCCTGGTACTGGCTCGTCGCGACCCGCATCCTCGGCGTGCCGATCATCGCCGGCATCTCCTTCGAGCTGATCAAGTTCGCCGGCCGCAACCGCAGCCGCCGTTGGGTGCGCGCGGTCATGTGGCCCGGACTGAAGCTCCAGCTCCTGACGACCCGCGAGCCCGACCTCGACGAGCTCGCTGTCGCGATCGCCTCCCTGGAGGCCGTGCTCGAGCTGGAGACGCCGGGAGACCTCAGCGCCGAGGATCTGGTCGGCGTCGAGGTCGTCGCCTGATCAGAGCGCCGGGAGCCGGCGCCAGGCGGCGTCCTCAGTCGCTCATGTGCTGCCGCACACTTCGCTCCCTGCGTCCTTGCCTGACTTGACTCCCGACGCTCTGGTCGGCGTGGGGCGTAAATCTCGCGGCGCCGGCGGCCAGGTCCTCAAGCCGAGACGCTCACGCCGCGGCCGTCGCCGAGCGTGCGCTCGACGGTCTCGCGCCAGCCTTCCTTGAGGCGGTCGAGCGGCATCTCGCGGACTTCGCGCAGGTAGATGTAGAGGCCGGCGCTCAGCCCGGCCAGCAGCGTGTCGGCCAGCAGCTCGGCGTCGCAGACCGGGTCGGCCTCGCGCAGCAGCAGGGTTACGTGCAGGCGGTGGACCGCGTAGGCGGGGTGGGCGTAGCGGGCCGGCCCCGTCTCGGCCGCGAGCATCAGCTCGGAGTGCGCGTCGAGTATGTCCAGCATCGCTTCGCCGAACGCGGCCAGGCGCTCCGCCGGGGGGGCGCCGGGGCCGAGCGGGGGCTCGCCGCGGATCAGCGCTTCCTGAAAGTCCCGCTCGCGCTCTGAGAGGACGGCCGCCGCCAGCGAGGCCCGCGAGCCGAAGCGGCGGAACAGGGTCCCCTTGCCGACGCCGGCGGCTTCGGCGACGTCGTCCATCGAGACGCAGCTCACGCCGCGCTCGTCGAACAGCCGGCGCGCGGCGCACAGGATCCGCTCGCGGTTGCGCGCGGCGTCGGTCCGTTCGGCCGTTTCCGGCTGGACTACCGGTAGCTCGAGAGGTTCGCTCACATCTCCATCCTACTAAACGGACTACGGTCCAGTTATGTGCTACATTGAATCCAGCGATAAACGGACTACGGTCCGCGAAACCGGGTAAAGACACCGGAACCCCCCAAGAGAAACCCCACCCGCAAGGAGATCCAATGAGCACCACCACGATTCAGCCGGTCGCGACCGGCGACTGGAAGATCGACACGGTCCACTCGCACGTCGGCTTCGCGGTCAAGCACATGGTCGTCGCGACGTTCCGCGGCGCCTTCGAGCAGTACGAGGGCGAGCTGCGCGGCTCGGAGGACGGCAGCCCCGTCCTGAGCGGCAAGGTCGAGGTCGACTCGCTGAAGGTCAAGGACGAGAACCTCGCCGCCCACCTCAAATCGCCCGACTTCTTCGACTCCGCCTCCTACCCCGAGATCGGCTACGCCTCGACCGGCTTCGAGCTCGGCGAGGACGGCACGGTCGAGGTCGAGGGCGAGCTGACGATCAAGGGCAACACGCACCGTGTGACGGCACGCGGCGCGCTGAGCGGACCGCACACCGACATCGCCGGCAACGAGAAGATCGGCGTCGAGCTCGAGGCCGTGATCGACCGCCGCGAGTACGGCCTGGAGTGGAACGCCCCGCTGCCCAAGGGCGGCTTCGCGCTCGACAACGACGTCAGGCTCGAGGTCTCGCTCGAGCTCGTGAAGGAGGCGTAGCGAAGATGCGGATCCTCGGACTGTCCGGCAGCCTGCGGAGGGACTCCCACAACACCCGCCTGCTGCGTGGGGCCGGCTCGCTGCTCCCGGAGGGAGTCGAGCTGGTCGTGTTCGACAGGCTCGGGGAGATCCCGCTGTTCAACGAGGACGACGAGCAAACCCCGCCGGCCGCCGTGATCGCCCTCAAGGAGGCGATCGCCGCGGCGGACGGCGTGCTCGTCGCCACCCCCGAGTACAACCACTCGATCCCGGGCGTGCTCAAGAACGCCCTCGACTGGGCCTCGCGGCCGGTCGCCGAGACGCCGCTGCGGGGCAAGCCCGCGGCGGTGATCGGGGCCAGCACGAGCCTGTTCGGGGCGGTCTGGGCGCAGGCCGAGACCCGTAAGGTGCTCGGTGCGACGGGCGCCCGGGTGATCGACCGCGAGCTCCCCGTCCCGCAGGCCGAGGACGCCCTCGGCGCGGACGGTCTGCCGGTCGAGCCGGACGCGCGGGAGTCCCTCCAGGCGACGCTCGACGAGCTGATCGAGCTGGCCGCTCCCAACGTGGCGGCTCCGCGACTCGTGCCCGCTGGGGAGTCGGCCGGGGAGCGGGTCGCCGCCTAGCCCCAAGGGTGGGGCTCGCGAGGCGGCGCGTGCGCAAACGTAGCCACACAGCGTGGATGCCAGCGCGCACGCGCCGTCTTTCAAACGCAGCACCCAGCCCGCCTTGACGCGCCTTGCGGTGCTCCCCGGAGACCCGTCGTCCGTGACGAGCCCGGCGGTGGCGTTACCCTCGACGCGCATGATCGAAGACCTCGTCGCCCAGATCGAGACCCGCTTCGCCGAGCTCGGCGAGCAGATGACCGACGCGGAGGTGATCTCCGACCGCTCCCGCTACGCCGAAGTCGGCCGCGCCTACCGCCAGCTCGAGCCCGCGGCCAAGCTCGCGGCGGAATGGCGCCGCGCCCAGGACGACGCGGCCGGCGCGGAGGAGCTGATCGAGGAGCTCGGCGAGGAGTCCGGGATGCGCGAGGAGCTCGAGCAGGCGCGCGGGCGGATCGAAGCGCTCGAGGAGGAGATCCGCCTGGCGATGGTCGAGCAGGATCCGAACGACGAGAAGAGCGTGATCGTCGAAATCCAGGGCGGCGCGGGCGGCGAGGAGGCGGGCCTGTGGGCCGGGGACCTGTACCGGATGCTGACCCGCTACGCCGAACGACTCGGCTTCCAGGCGGAGGCGATGGACGTCGGCGACGGCAAGTACACCTTCGCGATCAAGGGCGACGGCGCCTACTCGGTGTTCAAGTTCGAGGGCGGCACCCACCGCGTGCAGCGCGTGCCTCAGACCGAGTCCCAGGGACGGATCCACACCTCCACGGCGACCGTCGCCGTGCTGCCCGAGGCCGAAGACGTCGACGTGCACGTAGACCAGAACGACCTGCAGATCGACGTGTACCGCTCCTCCGGCCCGGGCGGGCAGTCGGTCAACACGACGGACTCCGCCGTGCGGATCACGCACAAGCCGTCGGGGATCGTCGTCTCGATGCAGGACGAGAAGTCCCAGCTTCAGAACCGCGAGAAGGCGCTGCGGGTGCTGCGCGCGCGCCTGTACGAGCGGGCGCTCGCGGAGCAGCAGGCCGAGCTCGCCGCCGACCGGCGCTCGCAGGTCGGCACGGGCGACCGGGCGGAGAAGATCCGCACCTACAACTACGGCGAGCGTCGCGTCACCGACCACCGCATCAAGCTGACCGTCCACAACCTCGACCAGGTGCTCGAAGGCGAGCTGGACGAGCTGACGGCCGCGCTCCAGGCCGACGAGAAGCGCCGCCGCCTGGAGGCGCAGGCCGCGGCGTGACCCGGACCCCGCAGGGCACCCCGGCCGCCGACGCGCTGCAGGGGGCGATCACCGCCATCTCCGCGGCGGGCTGCGAAACCCCCCGGCTCGACGCCGAAGTGCTGCTCGCCTCGGTGCTCGGCGTAGGTCGCGAGCGTCTGATCACCGACCGCGAGCTGACGGTCGCGGGCCCCGCGGTGCGGGCCTATCAGGACGCTGTCCGCAGGCGTGCCGTGCTGCGCGAGCCGGTCGCCTACATCACCGGCCGACGGGCCTTCCGTCACTTGGAGCTGAAAGCCGACCGCAGGGCGCTCGTGCCGCGGCCAGAGACCGAGCTGCTGGTCGAATGCGGGCTGCGCCTGCCGGCCGGGGCCGCCGTCCTCGACCTCTGCACGGGCAGCGGCGCGGTCGCCCTGGCGCTGAAGGCCGAGCGCCCCGACCTCCGTCTGACGGGATCCGACATCAGCGAGCCGGCTCTCGAGCTCGCCCGGGAGAACGCCCGCGAGCTGGGGCTCGATGTCTCCTGGGTGGTGGCCGACCTGCTCGAGGGCCTGCCCGACGAGTTCGACGCGGTGCTCGTCAACCCGCCCTACGTGGCCGAGTCCGAGCGCGCCTCGCTGGCGCCCGAGATCCTGCGCCACGAGCCTCCCGGGGCGCTCTTCGCGGGGCCGGACGGCATGGCCGTGATCGAGCGGCTCGCCGCGCAGCTTGGTCCCCGCGCCCGCGTCGGCACGGTCGCGATCGAGGTCGGCCTCGGGCAGGCCGAGCGCACCGCCGGGCTGCTCTCGGACGCCGGCTTCCCGGGGCTGCGCTACGAGGTTGACCTTGCGGGTATAACCCGTGTGGTCGTCGGCGAAAGGAAGGGATATGAGCATGGCTCTTGACGATGACGCCGCGGAGCGCCTGCGCGACTGTGTCGAGCGCGGCGGGGTCGCGGTGTTTCCCAGCGACACGGTGTACGGGGTCTGCTGCGACCCGGACAACGAGGAGGCGGCCCGCCGCCTCTACGCGCTCAAGGGGAGACCGGCGGCGCGGGCCTGCGCCGTGATGTTCTTCTCGCTGGAAGACGCCCTGCAGCGGCTCGACGACCTGCACGAGAGCGAGCGCGACGTGCTGCACGCGCTGCTCCCCGGCCCGGTCACGCTGCTGCTCTCCAACCGCAGCCACCGCTTCGCGCCTGCCTGCCGGGTCGATCCCGGGACGCTCGGCCTGCGCGTCCCCGCTCTGAGCGGCGGCCTCGAGCCGCTGTCCGCGGTCGGGATCCCGGTGCTCCAGTCGAGCGCGAACCTGTCCGGGGAGCCGGACGCCCGCCGGCTCGAGGACGTGCCCGCCCAGCTGCGGGAAGGCGCCGATCTCGTCCTCGACGGGGGCGAGCTGCCGGGGACGCCATCGACGGTCGTCGACCTGCGCGAGCTCGACGAGGACGGCCACTGGTACGTGCTGCGCGAGGGCGCGATGCCGCGCGAGGAGGTCGAGCGCGCGATCGGCGCGCTGGCCCGAACCTAGGAGCGTTGAGGTCGGCGCGTCCGAGCGCGATGGACGGCGGACAACGTGATCCGCTACGTCGAACGCGGTTGAGCGGCGACCGCCGTGGTAGCCTCGTGAAAGCTGCCGCGACTGGCGCGGAGAGGTGGAATCGACCACCGGGAAGCGGACAGCGAGCACGCCGCGCGCCTGGGCACCAGAACCGTTCATCCACTCCCGAGGAGAGCGCCGTGTCCGAGCTGAGCCCCGACTACTTCAACCGTCCCCTCGCCGAGGTCGACCCCGAGATCGCCGACGCCCTCGCGGGCGAGCTGCGCCGCCAGCAGGGGACGCTCGAGATGATCGCCTCGGAGAACTTCGTGCCCCGCGCGGTCCTCGAGTGCCAGGGCTCGGTCCTCACCAACAAGTACGCCGAGGGCTACCCGGGCCGCCGCTACTACGGGGGCTGCGAGTGGGTCGACGTCTCCGAGCAGCTCGCGATCGACCGCGCCAAGGAGCTCTTTGGGGCCGAGCACGCGAACGTCCAGCCGCACTCGGGCGCGCAGGCCAACGCGGCCGTCTACCACGCGCTGCTCCAGCCCGGCGAGACGATCATGGGCCTCTCGCTCGCCCACGGCGGGCACCTCACGCACGGCATGCGGATCAACGTCTCCGGGCGGCTGTACGAGATCGCCGCCTACGAGGTGGACCGCGAGAGCAGCCTGATCGACATGGACGAGGTCGCCAGGATCGCCCGCGAGCACAAGCCGAAGCTGCTGCTGGCGGGCTGGTCGGCCTACCCGCGGCAGCTCGACTTCGAGCGCTTCCGCGAGATCGCCGACGAGGTCGGGGCGCTGCTGATGGTCGACATGGCGCACTTCGCGGGCCTCGTCGCGGCCGGCCTTCACCCGAACCCCGTCGCCGCCGGGGCCGACGTCGTCACGACGACGACCCACAAGACGCTCGGCGGCCCGCGGGCGGGGATCATCCTGTGCAAGGAGGAGCACCAGAAGAAGATCGACTCGGCCGTCTTCCCGGGCCAGCAGGGGGGACCGCTCGAGCACGTGATCGCTGCCAAGGCGGTAGCGCTGAAGATCGCCGGCTCGGAGCTGTTCGCCGAGCGCCAGCGGCGCACGATCGCGGGCGCTCGGGCGCTGGCTGACGGCCTGCTCGACGCCGGCCACGGCGTCAACGTGCTGACGGGGGGGACCGACGTGCACCTCGTGCTCGTCGACCTGCGCGACTGCGAGCCGGAGCTGACCGGGAAGCAGGCCGAGGACCGCCTGCACGAGATCGGCATCACCGTCAACCGCAACGCCGTGCCGTTCGACCCGCGGCCGCCGATGGAGGCCTCGGGCCTTCGCATCGGCACCCCGGCGCTCGCGACGAGAGGCCTGCAGGCCGAGGACTTCGCCGAGCTCGGGGAGATCCTCGCGGTCGTCCTCACGCCCGCCTACGAGACGCGCGCGGCCGAGCTGGCCGGGCGCGTGCAGGCGATCGTCGAGCGCTACCCGCTGTACGAGAACCTGGGCGCAGCCGCGGTCGTGTAGGCGCCCTCGCGCGCCCGAGGAGGTCGGTCTTCGGACTCTCCCGACCCCCGGGCGTGCGATGCTGTGGCGAGCCGATGGCGCACCCTTCCGAGCTCGAAGCGCTCTACGCCTTCCTCGCGGCGCTTGCCATCGCCGCCGTGCTCACGCCTTTGACGATGCGGCTCGCGCGTGCGGTCGGGGCCGTCGACCACCCCCGCGAGCGTGGGCTCTCCGAACGCGACACGCCGCTGCTCGGCGGCCTGGCGATCTTCGCGGGCGTGCTCGTCGCCGGCCTGATCTGGCTGCCGTCCGGCTACGGAAAATCCCCCGACCTGTGGCGCGGCGTCCTGCTCGGCGCGGGGGTGATCGTGATCGTCGGCGCCCTCGACGATCGCTTCGACCTGCATCCTTTGGCGAAGCTGCTCGGGCAGGTCGTCGCGGCGGTGATCGTCGTCCACTACGGGGTCGCCGTGAAGGCGATCACGCTGCCGTTCGTCGGCAAACTGCACTTCCCCAACGCGGGCGTGACGAACGCCGGTCCGATCCTGACCGTGGTCGGCCTCGTGTTCATCATGAACGTCGTCAACTTCTCCGACGGCGTCGACGGCCTCGCGGCGGGCGTCTGCGCGATCATCGCCGCGGCGATGGCGGTGATCGCCTACGACCTGAGCCGCCAGCAGCCCGGCGTGCTGGCGGCGATCGTCGCGGGCGCCGCGATCGGCTTCCTGCTGTTCAACTTCCCGCCCGCCTCGAGCTTCATGGGCGACAGCGGGTCGAACCTGCTCGGCCTGCTGATGGGCGTGATCATCGTCGAGGCGGCGGTCAAGACGACGGCCGTCGTGTCCTTCGTGCTGCCCTTGATCCTGCTCGCGGTGCCGTTCCTCGACACGACCTTCGTGGTGCTCAAGAGGCTGAAGTACAAGCAGCCCGTCTACCGCCCCGACAGCGAGCACTTCCATCACCGGATGGCCCGGATCGGCTTCTCCAGCCGCCGCACGATCGCCTACCTCTACGCCTGGACGCTGATGCTCGCCGGCCTAGCCCTGGCGTTGCGCTTCGTCCCCTACAGCGACCACCACGGCCACCTGCGCACGGGTTGGACGATCGTGATGGCCGGGCTCGGCCTGCTCGCGGTCGCCGCCAGCGTCTACCTCGTCTACGTGCTCGAGATCCTCAAGTTCAGGCACCTCGACACGATGCGCCTGCGGCGGCTGCGCCCCGACGCCTCACCAGCGGAGATCGAGGCGCACGTCGCGAAGCACTTCGAGACCGGCGAATTCGACGCGGTCAGCCAGTCCGGGGGAGCGGGCGCCGGGGGGGAGGGCTCCGCCCGCGAGGCCGGGGCTGAGCAGGGGGTCGGCCAGCGGCAGGTGGATCAGCACGGCGTAGGCGCAGACAACGAGCGTGGCGGCGCGCAGCCGGCGGTCCCCGCAGACGGCCGCTAGCGGCAGCGGCCAGACCGCGTACCACGGCAGCAGCCAAGCCGTGCAGAGCAGCACGGCGAGCATCGCCCAGCCGGCGGACGCGCGCCAGTCGGCGCCCCGCGCGGTGCGCCAAAGCGTGTAGAGCAGCACGACGAGCAGGCCCGCCGCCCACAGGTCCCGCCACCAGGTGGGCGTGGGGTGGGCGGGGCTCCCGATCCCGACCAGCCGAGCCGTCTCGGCCGGGACGCTGTGCGTGGCGATGAGTTCCTGCTGCTCGCCGATCGCGGTCAGGAAGCCGAGCGCGTGGGGTCCGAAGCCGGCGACCCCGACGGCGGCGACTGCGAGCAGCCCCGCGCCGGCCGCGGCCGCGACGCGCAGCCGCCGGCGCAGGTCCGGCTCGCCGAGCACCTGGAACGGGAGGGCCAGCCCGGCCGTCAGCTTGACCCCCACCCCGGCCGCGACGGCGGCCGCCGCCGCTCGCGGTCGCGCCGCGGTCCCCGCGCTCAGGAGCAGCGCGAGCGCGAGCGCGGCGAGCAGCAGAGTGTCGTTGTGCGCGCCGCCGACGGCGAGCACGAGCAGGACGGGGTTCAAGCCGAGGAAGGCGGCAGCGAAGGCCGGCGAGCGTCCGAGGCGCTGAGCGGCGCGGGCCGTCAACCAGACCGCCGCGAGGCTCGCCAGGGCGAGCACGACTTTCAACGTCCACAGCGCGCCGGCGACGCCGAGCGGCGCGAGGGCGTAGCTCGCGAGCGTGAACAGCGGTCCGTACGGGGAGTGCTGGAAGGGCCAGCCGATGAAGCCGGAGACCGGGTCGCCCGCCGCTTCGGCCGGGAAGTGGGTGTAGGGGTCAAGGCCGTGCAGCGCGCCCATCCGCGCGAACGCGATGTAGCCGAAGACGTCCTGCGAGATCAGCGGCGGGCCGAGCGCGAGGATCGCGTGGGCCGCGAGCACGGTGACCGCGACGGCCCGCACGCCGAGCCGGCTCGCCGCCGAAAGGACCGCGAGGTAGGCCCCGCAGACGATCAGCATCAGCACCTGGAAGCCGCCGCCGCCGAGCCGCGCGCCGACCCCGGCGAGCGGTCCCGCCAGCCATCCCGGCCACCCGCCGCTGCGCGCCGGGACGTACTGGGACGGCGCTGCCGCGGCGTCGCAGGCGAGCACGGCGAGCGCCGCGAGCAGCACGAGCGCCGCCACGGCGCCCCCGAGGCGGGCCGTGTAGGCGCGTACGGGAGCCTCCTCTACCGAGGCCCGTCCGGTGTCCGGCGCGAGCTCGCCGGCCGGCGTGGCGGTCTGCATGAGCCCATTCTCACCGCTCGGCGCCCGGCGGGCGTCCATCGGTCCCGGTACGCTCTGTCCATCACTTCGCGCTACCGGGGACGCCCGGGAGGGCGGCTCCGCGCGCTGTAACCCGCAAGGGTCGGCGGGCTAATTCCTTTGATGCGACGCCAAAGACGCAAACGTGCCCTGCACGAGGCCCCGGACCCGGATCGCCCGCGGCGCGTACTGATCCTCTCCGCCGACGTCGGCGAGGGCCACGCCGCGGCGGCGCGGGCGCTGGCCGAGCAGATCGAGGCCTCCCCGGAGCCCGCCGAGGTCACCGTGATCGACGGCCTGCGCGCGATGGGGCGCGTCCTGCAGCCCGTCGTCGAGGACGGCTACCGGGTGCAGCTGCGGCTCTTCCCGTGGACGTACACGATCGTCTACTGGCTGCTGGAGCACGTCCTGCCGGTGCGGTTCGTCGCACGCAGGCTGCTCTGCCTGTTCGGCTCGCGGCCGCTGGCGCGGACGATCGCCGAACACGACCCCGACGTGGTCGTCTCCACCTACCCGGCCGTGACGGTCGTCCTCGCGCGCCTGCGCCGCCGCGGCGAGGTGAAGGCAGCGACGGTCGCGACGATCACCGACCTCACGGGCCTCTTCTTCTGGGCCCAGCCCGGGATCGACATGCACCTCGTCATGTACGGCGAGTCGATGCCGTCGGTCGAGCGGATCGCGGGCGAGGGCAGCGTGCGGCTCGTCAAGCCGCTGATATCCGCCGAGTTCCTTCAGCCCCGCTGCCCGACCGAGGCGCGACGCGAGCTGGGTCTCCCCGAGGACGGACGGATGGTCGTCGTCTCAGGGGGCGGCTGGGGCGTCGGCGACATCGCCGGCGCCGTGCGCGAGTTCATCCGCACGCCCGAGGTCACGAGCATCGTCTGCCTCGCGGGCCGCAACGAGCAGCTCCACGAGAAGCTGAGCGCCGCCTTCGCCTCCGAGGACCGAGTCCACGTCCTCGGCTTCACCGACAAGATGCCCGAGCTGCTCGCGGCGGCCGACGTGCTGGTCCACTCGACCGGCGGGGTGACGTGCCTGGAGGCGAGGGCGGCCGGGACGCCGGTCGTCTCCTACGGCCTGCCGGTCGGCCACGCGCGGCTGAACACCCGCGAGATGGCGGCGCTCGACCTGCTGCGGCTCGCCAACGACACCGACGAGCTGCGCGAGCACGTCGTCGCGAGCTTCGCCGAGGAGGAGCCCGCCGAGGCGGCGTCCGGCCCGGCCCCGGCCGCCGACCCCGCCGCCGTCGACCTCGTGCTGGCCGTGCCGCGCCGGGTCAGGCCGATCCCGCGCTGGCGGCTGCGTCTCGTCGCGCTCGCCACGCAGTTCGCCGCGATCGCCGTGCTGGGCTCGTGGATGATGTCGACCGACGAGGTCACGAGCCTGGCCGCGAAGGTGCTGCGGGTGCACCCGCTCTCGCACGTGAAGACCCACCAGCGGGCCGTCGCGGTCGTCGTCCGCGCGCCGTCGGCGGACGTCTCGGTGCTCGCCTACCAGCTGGCCGAAAAAGGCATCCACGTGTCGTTCGCCGACGACGCGGGCATCCCCACCCCGGAGCGGATCGCCGAGCTGCAGAGCCTCCGCGACCAGCTGCTGCCGGAAGTCCCGAAGTCCTCGCCGCTGCGCTGGCCCGGCACGCGCGGCACGCTCCACGCGCAGGCCCGGGCGCTCGGGCTTCACCACCGCTTCTACTACGTCGAGCCGCCCAGCGGGCTGTCGGTCGGCCAACTCGTGCTGGCGCGCACCGACGGCGCCACCCCGGTCCAGGGGGCGGTTCGCATCAGCGCCCGCCAGGGGCTGCCTCAGCGGCCCATCCGCGCGGGCGACGTGCTCGTGGTCGAACTCGACGGGTCGGCCGAATCGGTCGCGGGGCTCGAAGGCGTCGTCTCGCGGCTCGCCTCCAGGGGGCTCGCGACCGAGCCGCTGGACTCGTTGACCCGCTGAGGCTCCATCAGCGCGAGCAGCAGCGGCGAGCGGGCCATCAGGGCGGCCCCGACCAGCAGCAGCAGCAGTGAGGCCGCGAGCGGGACGCCCCCCGCGGGCGAGTTGGTGAAGTGCTCTTCGAGCAGCGTCGGCGCGAGCACGATCGGAACGACCGTCTGGGTGACGAACACGACCGGCGCGACCTGGATCGCCGGGCGCGACTGCAGCGCGCTCATCTCGCTGAGGGTGCCCACGGCGGAGGCCGCGGCGGTCGCGAGCGCCCAGCCCAGGGCGACCGCGAGATGGCTGCCGTGGAGGTCGTCGGAGGCGAGCTTGGTGGCGACGCCGCTCCAGCCGAACGCGAGCCCCGCGCAGACCATCGTCAGCTCGGGGCGCGGGCGGCCGACGAGGCGCAGCAGGTACGGAAGCAGCGCCGTGGCCGCGAGGACGAGGAGCACGAGCGCGATCGTCAGACGCTGGGAGGTGTGGGTGACGCTGTGCGGCGGGGCGCACAGGCCGGCGCCGATCACGCCGACGATGATCGCGCTCATCGCGATGTACTCGTAACGCCCGGGCCGCTCGTGCAGCATCCGCTCGCCCATGAACATCAGCGCCAGCAGACCGACCGCGAGGGCCGGCTGCACGACGACCAGCGGCGCCAGGTAGAGCGCCAGCACCTGCAGCGGCCAGCCGAGGATCGACAGGCCCGTGCCGAACAGCCAGCGCGACCGCCGCACCAGGTCCCGCGCCAGCGCAAGGCGCAGGTGCGCGTCGGAGGGCGCCTCCCGGGCGCCCATCGCCTGGAAGCCGACCCCTAGGCTGTAGAGGGTTGACGCCCCGATTGCGGCGGCGATGCCCAGAACGAGATCGACCATGTCCACCGACGATCATCGCACTCGCCGCGCCCCGATCGCCGGAGCGCTCGCCGCGCTCTCGTGGGGCGCCTACGCGCTCCCCGGCCTCGCGGGCGCGTGGCCGGCGCTGCGCGCCCCCCTCGGCGTCGAGGACCGGACCGCGAGCGGAAGCGGCTACGCGCTGACCTTCGACGACGGTCCCCACGCGCAGGGCACCCCGGCGGTGCTCGAGGTGCTCGCCGCCGAGCGCGTCCGGGCGACCTTCTTCCTCGTCGGCGAGCAGATCAGGCGCAACCCGGCGCTGCCGCGCGAGATCCTCGACGCGGGCCACGGGATCGCGCTGCACTGCGACCGGCACCGCAACCTGCTGCGGCTCGGGCCGCGCCAGGTCCGCGAGGACATCGCCCGCGCCGAGGAGGCGATCGGCTCCTCGACCGGGCGCGCGCCGGAGCTGTACCGGCCGCCCTACGGGGTGCTGAACGGGGCGGCGCTGCGGCTCGCCAACTCGCGCGGCTGGCGGACGCTGCTGTGGAGCCAGTGGGGGCGCGACTGGGAGGCGCGCGCGACCGCCGAGTCGATCGCCGCCAAGGTCACGGCGGGAGCCGGGGAGGGGTCGGTCCTGCTGCTCCACGACGCCGACGACTACTCCGCGCCGGGCTCGTGGCGACGGACTGTCGCGGCGCTCCCGGCCGTGATCGAGACGATGCGAGCGCGCGGCGTCGAGCCGATCGATCCCTGATCCGGCCCCGCCCGGACGCTTACCGACATCGGAGGTCGCGGCTAAGATCGTTGGCTTGTCGACCGCAGTCTCCTCGCTCGACACGACGCTCGACGCCCCGGCCGAGGACACCCTGGCCGCCGGGCGCGGCGCCGCGCTGCCCGTAGGCGCCTCGCTGGCCGCCGGAGCGGCCGTGGCCGGCGCGAGCGCCCGCACCGCGGCGGGCGAGGCCGTCGCGGCGGTTCGGCGCAGCCGCTGGTGGGTCGAGGCGCTGACGATCGCCTGGCTGTGCTGGCTGTATGACGCGGTTACGAACCTCGCCCCGCTGCGCCTCGGGGCCGCTCTGACGCACGGCCGCGACATCCTCTCGGCCGAGAGGACCCTCGGCATCGCGCCCGAGCACGCGCTCGACAGCTGGCTCGCGGGCCGGCACGCGCTCGGGGTGGTGGTGTCCTACTACTACGACAACGCCCACTTCCTCGTGACGCTCGGGCTGCTCGGCTTCCTGTGGTGGCGGCGGGCGGACATCTACCGGCCGCTGCGCAGCTCGCTGGTCCTCATCAACGTGCTCGGCTTCGTCGTCTTCTGGCGCTATCCGGTCGCGCCCCCGCGGATGCTGGGCGGCTTCACCGACGTCGTCGCCACCAGCCACGCGCTCGGCTCATGGCACACGGGGGCGCTGGCCTCCGACGCCAACCAGCTCGCGGCGATGCCGTCGCTGCACCTCGCCTGGGCGGTCTGGTGCACGATCGCGGTGTGGCGGATGACGCGCCGCGTCGCCTGGCGCGCGCTGGCGGCCGTCTACCCGTTGCTGACCGCCTTCGCGGTGCTCGCGACCGGCAACCACTACGTGCTCGACATCTTCGGCGGCGCGATCCTGGCCGTCGCCTCGGTCCTGCTCGTCGATGCCGCCCCGCAGGGGTGGCGGCGCCTGCGCGGGAGGGCGCGCCTGGCGCCCTCCGTCGCGGACTGAGCCCCGAAGGGGGCGGATTCCGCTCAACCGCCCCGCGTGGCGCATGTCACAAAGTTGTTACGAAGTCGCGTTTCGGCTACAGTGGCGGGGCCGTCGGGGCGTGTTGAGGGACACAGCCGGCGGATCTGTCACCTACAGAGCGGTTTCCCCCTTGCCTCTGTAGGGTGGCCCCGGTCACATGCCCGATTTCGACGCCAACGACGACATCCGCCTGCCCGGCCTGCGCCCGGAGCGCGCCGAGGAGCCCGTGGAGGGACGCCCGCCGCAGCTCGGCGGAGGCTCCGCCGCGCCGCGAGCGCGCCGGGCCGCCGCTCGCTCGCGCCGGATCGCCGGCGCGAGCTACGTGCTCGCCTCGCGCCGCCGTCCCCGCCGGCTCGCCTGCTTCGCCACGCGGCCCCTCTTCGCCGCCCCCCGCAACCGACGCGCCGGCTGCCAGACGCTCCCGGCCCCGCCCCCCGGACAGCGAGGCTGAGATGGTCATCCTGCGCTACCTCGACGTGTGCCTGGTGCTCGCGACGGCCCCGTTCGTGCCGATCGCGGGCCTGCCCCTGTTCGGCTACCTGATCGCGGCCGTCGCCTGGCTGCTGACGCGCCTCGGCACGACGTTCGTGCAGGAGCGGGCGCTGCGGGTCGGCGACGCCAAGCTCCGCGCGGGCCTTCAGGTCGGGTCGATGATGGGCCGGATCTGGGTCGTCGCGCTGGCGATCCTCGTCGCGCGCTTCGCGGGCGGCAAGGACGACGGGATCATGGCCGCCGCGCTGATGCTCGCCGCCTTCACCGTCTACTTCGTGATGTCGTTCTTCGCCCGCAACCCGCTCGCCGGGCCGCCCGGGCCTCCGGCACAGGGGAGCCCGAGCACGTCATGAGCACGGCACAGACGGGGGGAGCGGCGCCGCAGGCCGGGCAGACCGGACAGGCGTCGCAGCCGGACACGCACGCGCCCGGGGCGAAGCGTCCGAGCGGCAAGAAAACGCTCTGGCTGCTGGCCGGGGTGTGGATCGGCGGAGTGATCGTCCTGTACGCGATCTTCGGCAGCGGCGGGCGCAACAACGACTTCAAGCCGCAGAACGAGTTCAAGCTCGACAACTGGATCCACGCCGGCATCTTCTCGGTCAACAAGGCCGTCCTTTACCTGTTCCTGGCGGCGATCGCGACGTGCGTCTCGATGATCTACGTCGCCAACCGCATGCAGGCCCGCCCCAACAAGGTCCAGACGGCCGTCGAGCTGCTCTTCCAGCTGATGCGCGACAACATCACGGGCGGGAACCTCGACGAGAAGATGGCGCGCAAGTGGTTCCCGTTCATCGCCACCCTGTTCCTCTTCATCCTCTTCTCGAACCTCGTCGGCTACATCCCGCTGCCGACCAACACCGAGCACAAGATCAACGTCCTCGGCGCGCACATCCCCTCGTTCTCGCTCTACGCGGCGACCGCGAACCTCTCGATCCCGCTGGTGCTCGCGCTGCTCGTGTTCTTCTCCTACACCTTCGAAGGCGTCCGCAAGAAGGGGCCGATCGGCTACCTCAAAGGGCTGGTCCCCGGCGGTGTGCAGGGCGGGATGGCGGTCGCCATCTTCTTCCTCGAGCTCCTATCGAACTTCATGCGGATCCTCTCCCTGACGATCAGGCTCTTCGCGAACATCCTCGCGGGCCACCTGATCATCCTGTTCATGGCGGGCGCGCTCGCCGTGATCCTCGGGGTGTCGGCGCTGGCCTGGTTCACGATCCCGGCCGGGATCGCGCTGTTCGCCTTCGAGGTCGGCCTTGTCGCGGCCCTGCAGGCATTCATCTTCGCCACCCTCACAGCTATCTACCTCGGCGGCGCGGTCGCCGAAGACCACTAAAGGAGCCAATCGACGTGCACATCGCCCTTATCACCATCCTCGCCGTGGCCGAAGAAACGGCCAAGGCCGGCAAGTCGATCGGCCTCGGCGTCGGCGGCGGTCTCGGTGCCGTGGGCGCCGGCGTCGGCATCGGCATCATCTTCGGCAAGGCGATCGAAGCGATCACCCGCCAGCCGGAGATGCGCGACGAGATCACGCAGCTGCAGTGGCTCGGCTTCGCCCTCACCGAGGCGTGCTTCTTCTACGGGCTCGTGGCCGGCCTGCTCGCCGCGTTCATCGTCTGAGTCATGCTCGCCACGACGGCAACAGTGATCGCGTCCAGCGGCGGCTTCCTGATCGAACCCGGCATCGGGTTGATGGTCTGGACCCTGCTCGTCTTCGGGGCGACGATGTTCCTGCTCTCGAAGCTCGCCTTCCCGCGCATCTCGGAGGCGCTCGGCAAGCGCCAGAAAGCGATCGAAGACTCGATCGACACGGCCGAGCGCACCCGCAAGGAGGCCGACGAGCTGCTGGCCGAGTACCGCGAGCGCCTGAAGGAGGCCCGCGAGCAGGCCGACGAGATCGTCCAGCGCGCCCGTCAGGCCGCCGACACGCACGAGCAGGAGGGCAAGAACAAGGGTCAGGAGCTGATCGCCGAGGCCTCCAAGCGGGCCGCGCGCGACATCGAGGCGGCCTCCGAGCGGGCGCTCTCGGACATCCGGCGCGAGGTCGCCGACCTGACCGTGCTCGCGACCGAGAAGGTCACGAAAAAGACGCTCACCGACGAGGATCAGCGGCGGCTGGTCGAGGAGGCGCTGGCGGAGCTCGACTTCTCCGGCATCTCCTCGGGCGCGCAGAACAACTGATGGAGGAGCTCGCCCAGGTATACGCGCGGTCGCTGTTCGAGGTCGGCCGCGAACAGGGGAAGCTGGACGTGCTGCGCGAGCAGCTCGGCCAGCTCGCCGACGCCCTGGACGAGCGCCGCGAGCTGGCGACGTTCTTCTTCTCCCCCTACTTCTCCACGAAGGAGAAGCAGGAGGGCCTCGCGCGCCTGCTCTCGGACGCCGACGAGAGCCTCGTCAACTTCGTCAACCTGCTGATCGAAAACCACCGTATGCCCGTGATCTTCCGCATCCGGCTGGAGTACGACCGGCTGTGGGACGAGGAGAACCGCGTCCTGCCGGTCGAAATCACGAGCGCGATCGAGCTCGATCAGGCGACGACCGAGAACCTCGGACGCACGATCGGCGAACGGGCAGGCCGCAAGGTGCAGCTGGCAGCGCGCGTGGACCCCGACATCCTGGGCGGCATCGTGGTCAGGGTGGGCAACTCGATTCTCGATGCATCGATCCGAAACCGACTGGAGCAGCTGCGCAGGCAGGTTGCCCAAGGAGCCAACTAGTCATGCAGATCAACCCCGACGAGATCACAAGCATCCTCAAGAGCCGCATCGAGGGCCTCGGCGGCGGCAAGGCCGAGCTGACCGAGGTCGGCACGGTGCTGTCCGTTGCGGACGGCATCGCGCGCGTCCACGGCCTCGAGAACTGCATGTCCTTCGAGATGCTCGAGCTGCCCCACGGCGTTACGGGCCTCGCCCTGAACCTCGAGTCCGACAACGTCGGCGCCGTGCTGTTCGGCGAGTGGGAGCACATCTCCGAGGGCGACACCGTGCGCCGGACCGGGCGCCTGCTGGAGATCCCCGTCGGGGAGCAGATGCTCGGGCGCATCGTCGACCCGCTCGGCCGCCCGCTCGACGGCAAGGGCGACATCGAGATCACCGAGACGCGGCCCGCCGAGTTCAAGGCTCCCGGCGTCGTCCAGCGCCAGCCGGTGACCGAACCGATGCAGACCGGCCTGAAGGCGATCGACGCGATGATCCCGATCGGCCGCGGCCAGCGAGAGCTGATCATCGGCGACCGCCAGACGGGCAAGACGGCGATTGCGATCGACGCGATCATCAACAACAAGGAGACGGGCATCGTGTCCGTCTACGTCGCGATCGGCCAGCGCATGTCGACGGTCGTCGCGCTCGCCCAGACGCTCGACGAAAACGGCGCGCTTGACAACACGATCATCGTCGCGGCCCCCGCCGACGAGGCCGCGCCGATCAAGTTCATGGCTCCCTACGCGGGCTGCGCGATGGGCGAGCACTTCCTCTACAACGGCAAGCACGCGCTGTGCATCTACGACGACCTCACCAAGCACGCCTACGCCTACCGGCAGATGTCGCTGCTGCTGCGCCGCCCGCCGGGCCGCGAGGCGTACCCCGGGGACGTCTTCTACCTCCACTCGCGGCTGCTCGAGCGCGCGGTCAAGCTCAACGACGACCTCGGCGGGGGCTCGCTGACGGCGCTGCCCGTGATCGAGACCCAGGCCGGGGACGTGTCGGCGTACATCCCGACGAACGTGATCTCGATTACCGACGGGCAGATCTTCCTCGAGTCGAAACTCTTCAACTCGGGCGTGCGGCCGGCGATCAACGTCGGCATCTCGGTCTCCCGCGTCGGCGGCAACGCCCAGATCGGCCCGATGAAGAAGGTCGCGGGGCGCATCAAGCTCGAGCTCTCGCAGTACCGCGACCTTGAGGCCTTCGCCCAGTTCGGCTCGGACCTGGACGCCGACACCCAGCGCACGCTCGCCCGTGGCGCGAGGCTCGTGCAGACGCTCAACCAGCACGAGCGCGCGCCGCTGGCCGTCGAGGATCAGACGGTCCAGATCTACGCCGCCACGAACGGGTTCCTCGACCGCCTGAACATCGAGCGGGTGCAGGAGTTCCTGCTCGGGCTGGCCGAACGGATGCACGCCCAGCACTCGGACGTGCGGGCGAAGATCGCGGGCGGCGACTGGTCGGAGGAGACCCAGAAGGCCGTTCACGCGGCGGTCGAGGCGTACGCCCAGGACTTCGGCTACGACCTCGACGAGGAAGGTCAGCCGCTCGACGACGACGCGTCCCCCGCGCCCGCCCCGAGCTCCCGCGGCGAGCAGGCCGAGGAGCGCGAGGAGGCGACCGCGGCCGCCTAGCGCGCCGCGGCCGGATCGGAGAAGAAGGAGCCCATGGCCTCCCAGCGCGACGTACAGAACAAGATCGCCTCGGTCAAGAACATCCAGAAGATCACGCGGGCGATGGAGATGGTCGCGGGCGCGCGCCTGCGCCGCGCCGAGCAGCGCATCGAGGCTCTGCGCCCGTACGCGGACGCCGTCCGGCGGATGACCCGCCAGGCCGCCAAGGCTGCGGGCGCCGAGGCCTCGCGGATGCCGCTGCTCGCCGAGCACTCCTCCGAACACAACGTCGGCGTGCTGCTGATCACCGGCGACCGCGGGCTCGCGGGCGGCTTCAACTCTCAGGTGATCAGGGCCGGGACGCGGCTCGGGACGGACCTCTCCGAGCAGGGCAAAGCGCCCGCGTGGTACGCGACGGGCCGTCGCGGGGTGTCCTCGCTGACGTTCCGCGGCCTGGACCTGCAGGGGACCTACACGGGCTTCGCCGACCGTCCCGCCTACGCCGACGCGCGGACGATCGCCGACGACCTGATCGAAGGCTACGTCGACGGGAAGCTCGACCGGGTCGAGCTGATCTACAACCGCTACGTCTCGCCGCTGACTCAGACCGTCACCCAGGAGCGGCTGCTGCCGCTGTCGGCGGCGACCGTCGCAGGCGATGACGAGGAGGAGGAGGCTTCCGAGGAGCAGCAGGAGGGCCCCCGCGCGCTCGTCGACTACGAGCCCGACCCGGAGGCGATCCTGCGCCGGCTGGTCCCGGACTACATCGAGATCTCGATCTACCGGGCGCTCGTGGAGTCCACGGCGGGCTTCTTCGGCGCGCAGATGACCGCGATGCGCAACGCATCCGAGAACGCCGGGGAAATCATCACCGACTACACGCTGCAGATGAACCGCGCGCGCCAGGCCGAGATCACCCAGGAGATCATGGAGGTCGTGGCCGGGGCCGAGGGCTTGAGCTAGGGCGAACGACTCAAAAGACTTAGAAAGACAGAAAGAGAGAACAAAGAGATGGCCAGCACCACAACCGAGCCGAACGCCACCGAGAACGGCGGCCGCAACGTCGGGCGCATCGAGGAGATCCAGGGGGTCGTGATCGAGGCGGTCTTCCCCGACCGCCTGCCCGAGATCAACCACGCGATCACGATCGCTCGCACCGCCGCCAACCGCGAGGAGGAGGCCGAGGGGATCAGCGCCGGCGCCGAGGAGACGGTGCTCGTCTGCGAGGTCCAGCAGCACCTCGGCGACGACCGCGTGCGCGCGGTCGCGATGGACACGACCGACGGTCTCTCCCGCGGCATGGAGGTCATCGACACCGGCGCGCCGATCTCGGTGCCGGTCGGCGAGGTCACGCTGGGGCGGATCTTCAACCTGCTCGGCCAGCCGATCGACCTGGGAGCGGAGCTGCCCGCGGACGTCGAGCGCCGCTCGATCCACCAGGACGCGCCGCGCGTCGAGGACCTGACGCCGACGACCGAGATGTTCGAGACGGGCATCAAGGTGATCGACCTGCTGGCGCCCTACGCCAAGGGCGGCAAGGTCGGGCTGTTCGGCGGCGCGGGCGTCGGCAAGACCGTGCTGATTCAGGAGCTGATCCACAACCTCGCCAAGGAGCACGGCGGCCTGTCCGCCTTCTGCGGCGTCGGCGAGCGCTCCCGCGAGGGCAACGACCTGTGGCTGGAGATGAAGGAGTCGGGCGTCCTCGACAAGACGATGCTCGTCTTCGGCCAGATGAACGAGCCCCCCGGGGCCCGCATGCGCGTGGCGCTCTCGGGTCTGACGATGGCCGAATACTTCCGCGACCAGGGCCAGGACGTGCTGCTGTTCGTCGACAACATCTTCCGCTTCGTCCAGGCGGGCTCCGAGGTCTCGGCGCTGCTCGGCCGGATGCCCTCGCAGGTCGGCTATCAGCCGACGCTGGAGACCGAGATGGGCGGCCTGCAGGAGCGCATCACCTCGACCAAGAACGGCTCGGTCACCTCGATCCAGGCGATCTACGTGCCCGCCGACGACTACACCGACCCGGCGCCGGCGTCGGTGTTCGCCCACCTCAACGCGACGACCGCGCTGTCCAGGGCGATCTCCGAAAAAGGCATCTACCCGGCCGTCGACCCGCTCGACTCGACCTCGACGATCCTCAAGGCCGACATCCTCGGCGAGGACCACTTCCGGGTCGCCAACCGCGTCAAGGAGATCCTGCAGCGCTACAAGGAGCTTCAGGACATCATCGCGATCCTCGGCATCGACGAGCTCTCCGACGAGGACAAGCTCACGGTCCAGCGCGCCCGCAAGATCGAGCGCTTCCTCTCCCAGCCGTTCTTCGTGGCCGAACAGTTCACCGGCACGCCCGGCGCCTACGTGCCGATCGCGGAAACGATCCGCGGCTTCGAGGAGATCATCGAAGGCAAGCACGACGAGGTGCCCGAGTCGGCGTTCTTCCTGAAGGGCACGATCGAGGAAGTCGTGGAGGCGGCCAAGAAATGAGCCGCACGAAGTTCCGCGCGGAAGTCCTCACGCCCGAGGGAGAGGTCTTCTCCGAGGACGTCGAGATGCTCTCGACCCGCACCGCGTCCGGGTCGATCGGCGTGCTCGCCAACCACGAGCCGGTGCTGGCGATGCTCGACCCGACCGAGCTGCGGCTGTACCGCTCGGAGAACGAGATCGTGCGCTTCGCGCAGGCCGAGGGCTATCTGCAGTTCTCGGAGAACCGGGCGCTGGTGCTGGTCGAGGAGGCGATCGAGCCGGGGAAGCTGGATCGCGCCCTGATCGAGACGAAGCTCGCCGAAGCGCGCCGGACCGCCGAGCGGGCCCCCGAGGACTCGGAGGAAGCGGCCCGCGCGCAGCGCGACGCGCGCCGCTACGAGGCGTTCCTCGCCGTCGGCGCCTGAGGCGCGGACTGCCGCCTCAGCCACTAGCCTTCCTCGCTTCATGAGCGCGGCACGCGAGCCCATCGGAGTGATCGGCACCGGCTACGTCGGCCTCGTCACCGCGGCCGGCTTCGCCGAGCTCGGCAACGACGTCTGGTGCGTCGACATCGACGCCGAGAAGATCGCGGGGCTGCAGCGCGGCGAGATCCCGATCTGGGAGCCCGGCCTGGCCGAGCTGATCGAGAAGAACTCCGCGCGGATGCACTTCTCGACGAACCTCGCCGACGCGCTCGAGCACGCGCGGCTGCTGTTCGTCGCGGTCGGCACGCCGCCGACCTACTCGGGCGACGCCGACCTCTCGGCGGTCCACGCGGTCGTCGACTCGATCCCCGCCTCCGACCGGCACGCGCTCGTGATGAAGTCGACCGTGCCGTGCGGCACGGGAGCCTCGCTGCAGCGGGTCTTCGCCGAGAACGGCAAGCAGGGCCTCGGCTACGTGTCCTGCCCGGAGTTCCTCAAGGAGGGCTCGGCGGTGAAGGACTTCCTGCACCCCGACCGCGTCGTCGTCGGCGACGCCGGGGGTTGGGCGGGGGATGCCGTGGTCGAGCTCTACGCGCCGCTCGACGCGCCGCTCGTGCGCACCGACGTGGCGAGCGCGGAGATGGTCAAGCTCGCCTCCAACGCGTTCCTGGCGACGAAGATCTCGTTCATCAACGAGATCGCGAACGTCTGCGAGGAGACCGGCGCGGACGTCGTCGAGGTCGCCCGCGGGATGGGCCTGGACGACCGCATCGGCAAGAAGTTCCTGCAGGCCGGGATCGGCTTCGGCGGGAGCTGCTTCCCGAAGGACGTCGACGCGCTCAAACAGCTCGCCGGCAACTCCGGCTACCACTTCCAGCTGCTGACGAGCGTGATCGAGGTCAACGACCTGCAGAAGCGGCGCGTGATGCGAAAGCTGCAGCGCCACCTCGGCTCGCTCGCGGGCAAGCGCGTGGCGCTGCTCGGGATGGCGTTCAAGCCGAACACCGACGACATGCGCGAGGCCTCCTCGCTGGTGCTGTGCGCGCGGCTGCAGGCCGACGGGGCGCGCGTCGCCGCCTACGACCCGGTCGCCGAGGAGCAGGCGCGCAAGCTCGTCAACGGCGTCGACTTCTCTCAGAGCGCGCTGGGCGCGCTGCAGGACGCCGACGCGGCCGTGCTCGTGACCGAGTGGGAGGACCTGGTGGGGCTCGACTGGGGCGAGGTCGCGGCGGCGATGCGGGGGAAGCTCGTCGTCGACGGTCGCAACGCGCTCGACCCCGCGGCGGTACGGGCGGCCGGGCTCGCCTACGAGGGCATCGGGAGGCGGTAGGCCATTCAGGCCGTGATTCTCGTGGGCGGGGAGGGGAAACGGCTGCGGCCGCTGACCTCCAACGTCCCCAAGCCGATCGTCCAGCTCGTCGACCGGCCCTTCATGGTCTACATGCTCGAGTGGCTGCGCGGCCACGGGATCGACGACGTGATCATGTCCTGCGGGTTCCTCGCCGACAGCGTCCGGGAGGTGCTCGGCGACGGCTCGTCGCTGGGCCTGAGGCTGCGCTTCGTGGAGGAGCCCGAGCCGCGCGGGACGGCGGGGGCGGTGAAGCTCGCCGAGCCGATGCTCGAGGATCGCTTCCTGATGCTCAACGGCGACGTGCTCACCGACATCGACCTCTCCGCGCAGATCGCGCAGCACGAGCGGACGGGCGCGCGCGGGACGCTCGCGCTCGTCAAGGTGCCCGACCCGAGCGCCTACGGGATGGTGCTGCTGGCCGAGGACGGCTCGGTCGAGGCCTTCGTCGAGAAGCCGAGCGCCGACGGCGGCTCGAAGCCCGCCGCCGGGGCGCTGATCAGCGCCGGCGCCTACGTCCTCGAGAAGGAGGTCCTCGAGCTGGTCCCCCCCGACCGCAACGTCTCGATAGAGCGGGAGGTGTGGCCGCGCCTCGTCGGCGACGGCCTCTACGGCTACGCCTCGGAGAGCTACTGGATGGACATCGGAACCCCCGAGCGCTACCTGAAGGGCACCTTCGACATCATCGAGGGGAACGTCTCGACGGCCGTTCAGGAGCGGATGGGCGGCGGCTTCATGGCGGTGGCCGAGGGGGCGGACGTCCAGGGTCGGGCGATCCCGCCCGCCGTCCTCGAGAGCGGCTGCAGCGTGGCGGCGGGCGCGCAGGTCGGGAGCCTCGTCGTGCTCGGCGAGGACGTCTCGATCGGCGCGGGCAGCACCGTGGAGCGCGCCGTTATCCTTCGCGGCACCCAGGTCGGCGAAGGCTGCGAGCTGCGCGACTGCATCGTGGGGCCGGGCTGCCGGATCGGATCGGGCAGCAAGGTGACCGGCGGCGCGGTGCTCGGCGAAGGCGTCGAGCTGGGGGCTGACAACGTGGTGACGCGCGGTGCGCGTATCTTCCCGGGGGTGCGCCTGCCGGACGGGGCGATCGAGTTCTAGCCGCGAGACCAGAGATGACCGAGACCACATCCACCGACGAGAAGGGGCCGAGATGAGCGACGGCGTGACCACCACACCCGCCGCGGTGCCGATCACCCGGGAGCTGATCGGGAAGGTCGACTCGACGGGCCAGCTGGCCGACGTGCTCGCGGTGGCCGAGCACCTGCGCGACGCGGTGTGGCGCGTGGAGTCGGCGATCATGCAGGACTGGGACACCCCCGCCGGCCTCGTCGTCGCGGGGATGGGCGGCTCCGCGATCGGCGGGGCGCTCGCGCGCGCCGCGCTCGGCGACCACGCCTCGCGGCCGATCTTCGTGACGCGCGCCTACGGCATCCCGACCTGGACGACCCCCGACACGATGGTGCTGTGCGCGAGCTACTCGGGCGAGACCGAGGAGACGCTCGCGTGCTACGAGTCGGCCGGCGCGCTCGGCGCCAAGCGGACGGTCGTGACGACCGGGGGACGGCTCGCGGAGATGGCGCGCGCCGACGGCGTCCCGGTGATCCCGCTGCCGGCGGGCTTCCAGCCGCGCGCGGCGGTCGCCTACATGACCGTCGCGGCGCTCGAGGTCGCGGCGCTGTGCGGCGTCGGCCCGCGGCTGACGCCGGAGATCGACGTCGCGGCCTCGCACGCCGAGGAGCTCGTCGCGGAGTGGGGCCCGGACGCCCCGGAAGACTCGCTCGCAAAGGTTGTCGCGCGCGGCCTGCACGGGACGATCCCGGTGATCGCGGGCGCGGGGCTGACGGCGCCGATCGCCTACCGCTGGAAGACCCAGATCAACGAGAACGCGAAGCTCCCCGCCTTCTTCGGCGAACTGCCCGAGCTCGACCACAACGAGCTCGCCGGCTGGGAGGGCGCGAGCGAGAGCGGGCGCTTCTCGGCCGTGTTCCTCGACGACTCCGACGCGCACCCGCGCGTCAAGCAGCGGATGGTCCTGACGGAGCAGATGATCAAGGCCAACGCGGCCGCGAGCTTCCGCCTGGAGACCCGCGGCCAGACCGCGATCGACCGGGTCGTCTCGCTCGTGCTGCTCGGGGACCTCGTCTCGATCTACATGGCCGCGCTGCGCGGCGTGGACCCGGGCCCCGTCACGGCCCTGGACGAGCTGAAGAGCGCGCTGGCCGCGCGCTGATCGTCCAAATCCGCCAGAACGGTGTGATACCTTCGAGGGCGGCCGAGGAGCGCTGCGACGGGCTGCACCCGCCACGCTCGGCCCCCTCTGTAGCAAGGGCGCTCACCTGACTAGGAACAGGAGAGTTATCCATGGCCACTGCCACTGAGCTCGACTTCAAGGTCGCCGACCTGTCGCTCGCCGACTTCGGCCGCAAGGAGATCACGCTCGCCGAGCACGAGATGCCCGGCCTGATGTCGATCCGCCGGGAGTACGCCGACGCGCAGCCGTTGAAGGGCGCGCGGATCACCGGCTCGCTGCACATGACGATCCAGACCGCGGTGCTGATCGAGACGCTGACCGCGCTCGGCGCCGAGGTTCGCTGGTGCAGCTGCAACATCTTCTCGACCCAGGACCACGCGGCGGCGGCCGTCGCCGTCGGTCCCGAGGGGACCGTCGAGGCCCCGCGCGGCGTGCCGGTCTACGCCTGGAAGGGCGAGACGCTCGAGGAGTACTGGTGGTGCACCGAGCAGGTCCTGCGCTGGCCCGACGGCGAGGGCGGCCCGAACATGATCCTCGACGACGGCGGCGACGCGACGCTGCTCGTCCACAAGGGGACCGAGTACGAGGCCGCGGGCGCCGTGCCGGACCCGGCGAGCGCGGAGTCGGAGGAGTTCGCGGTAATCCTCTCGGTGCTGACGCGCTCGCTCGGCGAGGACCCGCAGCGCTGGACGAAGATCGGCCAGGGCATCAAAGGCGTCACCGAGGAGACGACGACCGGCGTGCACCGCCTCTACCAGATGGTCGAGAACGGCGAACTGCTGTTCCCGGCGATCAACGTCAACGACTCGGTCACGAAGTCCAAGTTCGACAACCTCTACGGCTGCCGGCACTCTCTGATCGACGGCATCAACCGCGCGACCGACGTGATGATCGGCGGCAAGATGGCGGTCATCTGCGGCTTCGGCGACGTCGGCAAGGGCTGCGCGGAATCGCTGCGCGGGCAGGGGGCGCGGGTCGTGATAACCGAGATCGACCCGATCTGCGCGCTGCAGGCGGCGATGCAGGGCTACGAGGTCCGCACGCTCGACGAAATCGTCGACACGGGCGACATCTTCATCACCACGACGGGCAACAAGGACATCATCACCGCCGATGACATGGCGCGGATGAAGCACCAGGCGATCGTCGGCAACATCGGCCACTTCGACAACGAGATCGACATCGCGGGGCTGACGAAGGTCCCGGGGATCGAGCGGGTCAACATCAAGCCGCAGGTCGACAAGTGGGTCTTCCCGGACGGCCACGCGATCATCATGCTCAGCGAGGGACGGCTGCTGAACCTGGGCAACGCGACGGGGCACCCGAGCTTCGTGATGAGCAACTCGTTCGCCAACCAGACGATCGCCCAGATCGAGCTCTTCACCAAGAACGACGAGTACGAGAAGCGGGTCTACGTGCTGCCGAAGCACCTCGACGAGAAGGTCGCGCGGCTGCACCTCGACGCGCTCGGCGCGAGGCTCACGAAGCTCACGCCCGAGCAGGCGGCCTACATCGGCGTGCCCGTCGAGGGGCCGTTCAAGCCGGACCACTACAGGTACTGATCCACGATTCCGGTCGAGGCGATCGGCGGCGGGTCGCGACGCCCGCCGCCGGCAGCCTCCCTCGCTGAGCTTCCGCATCGGAAAGGAAGATCGGCGCGAACTTGAAAGGATGCGCCCGTGAGAACGATTCCCCGCGCGCGGAGAGCACGATGAGAGCGATGGTCCTCGCCGCGGGTCTCGGCACGCGGCTGCGCCCGATCACCTACGAGATCCCCAAGCCGATGGTGCCGGTGCTCGACCGGCCCGTGATGGGGCACATCCTCGACCTGCTGGCTAAGCACGGCTTCGAGGAGGTGATCGCGAACCTGCACTACTTCCCCGACACGATCCGCAAGCACTTCGGGGATCGGATCGCCTACCGTTTCGAGGAGGAGCTGCTCGGCACGGCGGGCGGCGTGCGGGCGTGCCGCGAGTTCTTCGGAGACGAGCCCTTCCTCGTGATCTCCGGCGATGCGCTGACCGACATCGACCTGGGGGCGCTTTCGGCGAGCCACCGCGAGAGCGGGGGGATCGCGACGCTGTCGGTCAAGAAGG
>Ga0134125_10001208_pt1 | contig 32075 bp, 28 predicted proteins | sample KB31751_FD_96464 | JGI IMG/M metagenome (GOLD analysis project Ga0134125, IMG submission 96464) | Terrestrial soil microbial communities with excess Nitrogen fertilizer from Kellogg Biological Station, Michigan, USA - KB3-175-1 | ecosystem: Environmental > Terrestrial > Soil > Unclassified ...
GCGCACGTCGGAGAGGCCGTAGAGCGAGATCGATCGCATCACGACCATATTGGGAATGCCGTTGAGCGCGAGTTCGAGTTGTAGCGTGACTTGGCGCTCCATCTCTTCCGCGGCGTGGCCGGGCCATTGCGTGACGATCTCGACCATCGGCGGCGAGAGATCGGGATAGGCATCCACTGGCATGCGCTGAAAGGCGACGGTACCCGCGATCACCAGCAACACCGTGAGCATGAACACAAGAAAGCGATTGCGGACAGCGAATTGGACGACGCGATGGATCATCTATGAATCTGCTGAATGCGGGCTGCGCACCAACGGCAAATTGTTTTCATTGCTGCAATGTATTTGCGAACTGCAGGAACAACGCTCCTTGAGCAACGACTTTATCTCCGGGCTGCAGCCCTTGGTTCACTTGCGTCATGCCGGCAGTGCTTTGCCCAACGGCAATTCCCCGCTGCGCAAATTGGTTCTGTCCCGGTCCCTGGCTTACATATACAAAGGGCTCGTTCTCGCTGTTGCGCAGAACCGCTGCATCGGGAACCGCGATTGCATTGGCAATAGTTCCAGCCTGGACGATCGCGTTCACGTACATGTCCTTTTTCAGCTTCTCGCCGGGATTTTCTGTAACGATGCGCGCCTGCAGCGTGTGCGAATTTGGGTCCAGCGCGGCGGCGAGATACGAGATCTTTCCAGAGAATTTTTGTGAGTACGAATCAGTCTCGATGGTGACCGGATCGCCGACGTGAACGTACGCAAGGTCGCTCTGATAAACGTTCACGATCACCCACACCGTGCTCATGTCGGAGATAGTGAAGCACTGCGTCTGGCCGGCCTGTAACAGTTGTCCCGGAGCCACGGTCTGATCGACCACTTCGCCGCTAATCGGAGCAAGCACCGGCAACTCGGGAGCGGCAGTGGCCTTTGCTATCGTGCGGGGATCTTTCACGCCTAGAATGTGCAGGCTCTGCTCGGCGGTTTGCAGATCGGCGTCGGCTTGCGTTCGCGCCGATTCGGCGTCGAGCAGATCCTTTTCTGCGATCGCATGATGCTGATAAAGGTCTTGAGCGCGCGCGTAGTTCTTGTAGGCTACAGCTGCCATATTGGCGGCTTTCAAGTAAGTTGCCCGAAGCTGAGAGAAATCGGGACTGCTGACGTAGAGCATCGGCTGTCCACGAGTGACATGCAGTCCCGGAGCAACGACAATGCGAGCTACCGGTCCACCGATCGCAGAAATTACCGGAGTGGTTTTGAAGGCGTTGTAAGCGACTGCTCCGGGCAGTCGCAGAACACGATGCAGCTGCACGGGCTCGACCGTGTAAAGCTGCACATGGCCCATCTGATTGGAGGGAACGGTGAAGAGGCTCGCTTGCGACGATGGCTTCGCCGCATTGTCATTGACCTTTGCCTGCTCCCGCGAGCATGCGGCAGTGAATGCGAGAACGCTTGCCGTTAACAGCGCGAGACACAGCCCTCTCTTCGGTTGAGTTTTCACGGTAAGCTCCTCGTGCCCACGGCTTGGCGAAGCTGCTCAAGAGAGACCATGTAGGCGGCCAGCGACTGACGGTATGCGAGCTGAGTGGCACGATAACTGCGCTCCGCATCGAGAAAATCGAGCAGGCTGGCGGCGCCGCGCTGGTATGCATATGCGCTGATATCGCGAGAGTCTTGCGACTGATTCAAATATCCCTTCTGATAAAGCTCGATAATCTTGCCGCTCGTCTGCAGCGACTCGTAGGCATTGCGCACATCCGTGAGCACCGTCTCTTCGGCTTCACGCGCGGTTTCATCGGATTGCGTGATCGCATATCTCGTTCTGGCAACTTCGCCTTGATTGCGGTCAAAAATGGGAATGTCCATGCTGAACAAGAGGCCGCCGGTGTTGAGCCCGGCAACGTGGGAATACTGGAAGTTGCTGCTCAAATCGCGCTTGCCATTGGCCTGCGCGAGTTGATACTGGCTGCGCGCTGCAGTCACTCCTTGCTGAGCAGCCCGAAGGTCGGGACGATTCGCAAGAGCCTTCGCCTGCAGGTCAGGGAGCCCTAAAGCGACGGGCTGATATTGAAGATCGCCGATTACCTGGTAATCGGGGGTAACCGAGTCATAGCCGACCAGTTGTCGCAGCGCAGCAAGAGCCTGCACCTGGCTCAGTTCAGCTTGTGATTGGTCGTTTTGAAACTGAAGAAGCTGAAGCTGAATCTTGAGGAAATCGCCTTCGCTGATCTGTCCGGCTTTGTACTGCAACTGGCCGATATTGACGGTCTGCTGGAAGCTCTCGAGGTCCTGCGTTGCTAATTCGACGTTAGCCTTAGCCAGCAGTGCGTTCACGAACTGCTGGCTCACGTTGAAGACGATCGTCCGTTCGGCGTCCGCAACCTGCGAGTGTGTCACTGCTGTCTGATCCCGCGCGGCGGAGATCCTGCGCTGGCGTTTGTGCCCGCGCTCGAAGGTGTAACCCATTCCTACATCGAACTCCGAAATCGTGTTGATGTTGTCGGCCGTAGCTGCAGTAAACGGAATGAAGAGACTGTTAAAGCTGAACGTCGGGTTCGGACGAATGGAGGCAGTAAGTTCCTGCGCCTGGCTCTGCTGAATCTGTGTTCTGGTCGCGCGCAGCGCATGGTTGTGAGCGAGCGCCATCTTAATGGCCTGATCGAGCGTAATCCGCGACTCGGGCTGGCCCAAGGCTTCGCCCAACCCGAGCGCGACGACGCAGGCAAGCAAAGCCCCGCGCTTCAGCGACTTGATCCGAATTGTCCGAAAAATGGAATTCGATAAATAAAAACAGCACGCGCGAGACATGCCTGCGCACCTCCTCGTCCGCTAGAACAACTGGAATTTTGATTAGCGGAGCGGAGGGGGACGGCTATAAACGGCGAGCTCTCGATCGGTGGAGGCAGCTACGAGTTCTTCGTGATCGATTGGCTGTGTGATCACGAGAAGCGGGGCCCACGTGGAGAGGGCAATCGCATGCGTTGCCGATTGCAGCGTGATGCAAGTTAGACATACGCCGGATTCGCCTGAGGCTCGTTCGGCCGAACCGCGTCCATGCTGCCAGGAATGGAAGACTACGTCTCCGCACGAGTGGGCAGCTTCCGCGATGCCGGTGAAGAACAGCATCGCTACGCACACCGCCAAGATCAGTCTGCGAGGCAGACTTAGGCGATCGAACGTCGTGGCGGTGCGTAAAGAAAGCATGGTCGAAGAAATGCTAAGCCGAGTTTATGGTACAGGAAAACTCCGTTTTGTGAAGATAACGGCCTGACTTGGCTAGTGTTCGAGCAGGTTCCATCCGCCGCATTCTGCGCTACCTTGGATGAATGACCTCACAGCCGATTACCGGTTTTGTCCTCGCGGGTGGCCAAAGTCGGCGAATGGGCAGGGACAAAGCCGGCATCGAGTGGGGCTGCGAAACTCTGCTGACGCACGGGCTGAAACGCATGCGCGATGCTTTTCCAGAGGTCATTATTCTCGGACCTTCGCCATCGAATTCCTTTCGCAATCTGAGGGACGCCTTCGCGAACTCCGGACCATTGGCAGGAATTCACTCCGGCCTCCGCCATTCCCAAACTGACTGGAATTTTTTTCTGGCTATTGATATGCCGCTGGTTCCCACCGCTCTTTTGCAGTTCATCGCCGAGAAATGCGGTCCTGGCTACATGGCCGTAGTGCCAGAGGCGCCTGTTTCGGATCTGGATGTGCCCGATTTGGAACCGAGATCAGCTTCGAATGAAAGGATCCGCCGATTGCAGCCGGTTTGCGCTGCATACCATCGGGCATTCTTGCCTGTAGTGGAACGAGCGCTATCAAGTCGGGAACTGTCGATTCAACGCTTGTTAGAAGAGGCAGCTCAGGGCATGATGGGTAAGCAATCCACTGCCATACGAGTGATTGAGCAGCACGAACTTACTTCTGCAGGTTTCAGCTCTGAGATGCTGATGAACGTCAACACTCCTGCGGACCTGAAGCGCGCGAAGGGCTTAGCTGAACGTTTTCATGTCGACTGACGGAATTCATCTGGTAGAAACTCCGAGCGCTCCTCCGGCCGAGGCGCGTCCTTATATCGAATTTAAGGACGTGTGCAAGGCTTTTGGCTCCAACGTAGTGCTCGAGCACGTCAACTTCGATGTCCCTCCCGGGCAGACGATGTGCATTCTCGGGCGCAGCGGCGTAGGCAAATCAGTCTCTCTGCAGCTCATCATGGGATTCCTGAAAGCTGACTGCGGCGAGGTGATCGTTGCCGGTGAGGACATCACGAACATGGATGAGCCCAATTTGGAACGCATTCGAAAGAAAGTTACAATGGTGTTCCAGAATGGGGCTCTGTTTGATTCCCTCAGTGTTGGAGAGAACGTCGCCTTTCCGCTGCGCGAACGGCGCGACTTGAATGAAGAACAAATTTTTCAGGTCGTCGATGGCCTGCTCGAAATGGTCGGCGTGAAAGCCATGCGCGATCTTCTTCCTTCGGATCTCTCAACCGGCATGAAGCGCTCTGTCGCGATTGCACGTGCGCTTGCTGCACAACCTGAATGCATCCTTTATGACGAACCGACCACGATGGTCGATCCACTCATGGCGCAGTTGCTCGGCGATTTAATCAAGAAACTCAAATTCCAGCTCAAACTCACCAGTATCGTCGTAACTCACGACATGCGCCTCGCGCACAAACTCGCCGACCGTGTCCTCTTTCTTCATGAAGGCACCGCGCTGTATTTCGGAACCATGAAAGGCATGGCCGAGAGTGACAATGCCGTCCTGCGTCAGTTTCTCGAACTGGACGAACTGGATGCTCCAGCGTAGCCCACTTGTAATTTCGGCGCGCATCCTGTAAGTTCCTCTTCTTCGTTTCGGCCACTCGTCATGAACTCGCAGGCTCTGGTGAAGTGCGAAGAGCAGTCATCCAGACTCGCGCAGGTCCCTCCTGCGGGACTGTTCGCGCGCATACCCCAGCAGACGCCACTTCAACAATCGCTCTGGATAACGCAAAGGTACCGTTGGACCATAGCGGCTTGCGTGCTTGGAGTGGCTCTAGTGTCCGTATTAATCGCTGCGCTCCGGCCTCGGACCTATCGTGCGACTGCAAACCTCGCCATTTATCGCGATAACGAAAGCGGAGTCTCGCTGAATAAGAATCTTGGGTTCGGCTCCGGCGATCTGGATGATTACTCCGTCAGCCTCGACACTCAATTGCACATTCTGCAGAGCCGGACGCTGGCGTTGTTCGTCGTGCGCAAGCTGGGGCTGGATAGAAACGCCAACTTCATGCAGGACGCCAAGCTGGTGCCTCCCCAATCTTCTGGATCTTCCGAAACGGCCGCGGAGAGCGCTGCGGTTGACGTTCTGCTCCTCCATCTCGCGGCCAACACGGTAAAGCAGACACGCATTGTCGAGGTCAGCTCCATCGGACCCGATGCTCAATTGAATGCGCAAATCGTGAATACATTGGTCGAGGGCTTCATTGATGACAGCATTCGTTCGCGCTACGAAGCGTCCACTCGCTCAGCACGATTTCTATCCAGCCAGTTAACGGATCTGCGCAGCAAAGTCGAAGAATCCCAACAGAACCTTGTTGCATACGAGCGTGAGCACAATATCGTCGGAACCGATGACAAGCAAAACGTTATCACCGCGAAACTCGAGGATCTGAACAGGCAGTTCACAGCCGCTGAGGCTGAGCGCATGGAGAAAGAAGCGGTCTTTCAGACCGTCACTTCCGGCGACTTGGACCAGCCTCCCGAAACGAAATCAATGGAAAATCTGCAGGCCCTGCGGTTGCGGGAAGCCGACCTGAAGAACGAATACGCGCAGGCAACCACGACTTATGGCCCGAACTATCCAAAAGTTATCGAGCTGAATAATCGGATCAAAAGCGTCGATGTCAGCATTCAAGCTGAGCTGAAGCGCGTCCAGGCGCGAGCGAAGGGCGAGTATCTGGCCGCGGCAGGTGCTGAGCAAAAGCTCAAGACGGCGTTCGAGCAACAGAAGCAGGAAGCCAACCGCCTGAATGAAAGCTCGATTCAGTACGGATTACTCAAACGCGACTTCGATTCCAATCGCCAACTCTATGACACACTCCAGGAGCGCATGAAAGAAGCCGGAGTCGCCGCTGGTCTTCGTTCGAGCAACATTCGCGTGATTGATGCCGCGGAAGTGCCTCACCGGCCGATGTCTCCAAATTTCGCGAAAGCTTCTGCTATTGGATTGTTTCTCGGCTTCGTTCTGAGTGTGGTGGTAATTGCATTCCGGGAGGGAATGCATCGAACACTTGACGATCCCGCCGACGTTGAAGCATTCACGGCCATGCCATCGCTCGCACTCATTCCAGCATATCAGCATGAATCACGGCAGATCGTAGAGGCAGATTCCCAGAATAGGAACGACGTGATTTCGCTGAGCAAGCCGAACTCGGCAGCAGCAGAAGCGTATCGCACTCTCGGAACTTCGATTCTGTTCTCGCCACCGGAACTGAAGACGCTAGTAGTGACGAGCTCTCTTCCGGGTGAAGGCAAAACCAGCGTCGCAGCTAATTGTGCTGTGATCATCGCTCAACAAGGTAAACGCGTGCTCCTGGTCGATGCTGACCTGCGCAAACCGACTCTCCACACCTGCTTTGGACTAGCCAATGCTTGCGGGCTCACAAGTGTCCTTCGCGGTATGCACACGAGCGATGGGACCGCGGTTCCGCACCCGCAACTGCCGCAGCTTGCGATCCTGACCGCCGGCCCCGAGGAAGCGATGCCAGCGGAAAGGCTAGGCTCCTCCGCGATGCGCGAGGTGATGCGCGCGTGGCGCGATCAATACGATTACGTGATCATCGACACCGCACCGATACTCGCGGTCGCTGATGCTCTGCGAATCGCGCCGGAGGCGGATTCCATGCTGCTAGTCATGCGTTCTAACGAGACAACACGCGAGGCTCTCGCCCGCGCCTGCACTTTGCTGAATCTACACGCAGTACCCGTTTTGGGAATTGTAGTAAACGCAGTGAACTTTCGCTCGTCCGGACCGTACTATGCCTACCACGCATAGCTTGAGAAAACGTACTATCGGCAAACTTGATTGAACATTAAATCGAGAATCGCGAACGTGACAGTACAGAGATTAAGCTGCCCTATCACTACGTTCAATAGTGAGCGTGTAGAGCTTCTGGCGCTCGGCTCGCTCCATCGCAGCAGAGGCTTTGCTTGCAGCTTGGTCAGCGTTGGCGGCAACTCGGCAGAGCGCAATTATGACAACCAGTAAAACAGCCCAGATCGCAGCTCCGAGAAGCCACCACATAGCTAATCAGATTCGAGAACGTTACACCGAGGTTGCACAGCGTGTATGTTGCTGATTCTATGACAACTCGCCCTTCTCCCGAGCCACTGCATGTCGGCCAAGACGCGCCAATGGATTTATTCTTCGAAGAAGAGGCGCCTCGATGGGCCAATCGGTATCTCAGCCACACATATCAGCAACGCAGAAATCTCGTCCTCAGCACAGTCCTCGAGGAACTCTCGACAGTAAAAATGAACCGGGCGACGGAATATAGAGCCTTGGACTTTGGATGCGGGGCGGGAGTCTTCGTCGAAGCCCTTTCCACAATGGGAATCAGAGTGACTGGAGTGGATCGCTCGCGAGCCATGATCGAAGCTGCGCAATCGCAGCTCGGATCATCCTGCAACGCAGAACTTGAATTGCTCCGCGACGAGTTCGGTAAGGATGGGGCATATCGACGGCGTTCGTACGATCTTGTCCTCTGCCTGTCGGTGCTGGAGTTTGCAGCCTATCCCGCAGAAATCATCGACCACTTGGCCGCATTGCTTGCCGCAGGCGGATTGCTCATCCTCACGGTTCCGAATCGGAACAGCTATCTTCGTCGACTCGAGCGGTTTGCATTTGATCATCCCGTGTTCAATCGCTGGCTTCCGGGGTTAAATCATTTAGCTCTGCCGAACTGCTATCTCCGCCATCAGACGCAGCAATTCACAGCAGAAGAACTTGTGCATTCAACCAAGCGTCTCGGGCTTGAGGCGGAACAGCATCGATTTCATGTTGCTCCGAGCTTATGTGCACCGATCGAGACACTTGAGAAAGTCGGAATGATGATTCTGTTGAGCTTTCGGAAACGCACCCGCACCGGCTAATTTCGCCCACTTGTCCCGCTCCGGTTACGCTTCGCGAAGGTCTGCGTCAAAGTGTAAGCTGAGCTTCAAGGACGAACACGATTGCCGACTGAACTGGATGCCCTAGGGCCGACCGTAACCGCCAAACCGCCGATTCTATCGCGGGTTTTTAAGGCATTCTCGTATCGAGACTTCCGCCTGATGTGGTTTGGAGCATGCATCTCCAGCATCGGCACCTGGATGCAGATCGTCGCGCAGAGCTGGCTCATCTACCGCCTCAGCCATTCGGCGTTTCTGCTCGCGCTCGACCAATTCCTCGCCGGGATTCCCATCTTTCTCTTTTCCCTGCTCGGAGGCGTAGTCGCTGATCGCGTAGAGAGAAGAAGAATTTTGCTCGGTTCTCAATACGTGCAACTCGCCTGCGCCGCATTGTTGACTGTTCTCGTTGCGACAAACACCGTTCAGGTTTGGCATATCCTCTGTTTGTCTTTTCTCGCAGGATTCGCGCAAGCGTTTGGAGGCCCGGCCTATCAAGCTTTGATTCCCACTTTGGTTAGTCGGGAAGACATGCCGAACGCCATCGCACTGAACTCAATTCAGTTCAACATGGCTGTCACCATCGGTCCTGCTCTCGCAGGACAAGCGCTGGCGCGCATCGGAGAAACCTGGTGCTTCGGACTGAATGCGTTGTCATTCGTCGCACCGATTATCGCTCTGCTGCTCATTTCAAATCGCTTTCTACCGAAGCCTTCGAAAGAGTCTGTGTTTGCAAGCCTCAAGTTAGGCCTCAAATTCGTACGCGAGCAGGAGGCGATGACCGCGCTGATCGTGCTCGCGTTCTGCATGACCGCGCTCAGCATGCCTTTGCGCACCTACATTCCTGTATTCGTGAACGACATCTTCCACTCCGGCCCGCGAATTTACGGCGACCTGCTTTCGCTCATCGGCGTAGGCTCGATTTGCGGATCGCTCGCGATTGCCGCACTCGGCAACGCATCCGGCAAAGGACGCCGTGCGCTTGTGATGATGCTCTTCCTTGGCGCAGCGATTTCGGGCTTTGCTCTTTCGAGAAATCTAGCCCTAAGTTGTCCGGTGCTGGTTCTGTTCGGATTCGCCCTGATGGCAGTCTTCGCCAGCGTGAGTTCACTTGTGCAACTCATCACTACTGACGAGATGCGCGGGCGCGTGATGAGCGTCTACAACTGCGCCTTCCGTGGTGGCATGCCGTTAGGAAATTTGATTTCGGGCTGGCTGGTACCGGCATTTACAGCGCCTATCGTGCTCACTGCAAATGGGATCCTGCTGATCGGCGTATCTCTTTATTTCCTTCTAATACATCGAAGAATCGCCGGCGTATAGATGGGGGTCGCTCTTATAGCAAGAGCTTCCCGAGCGCTTTAATTGGAACGGAGACTACTCCAAACTCGGCCGCCAGTTAGCTGCGGCAAGCAACTCATCCACCTTCTCCGATAGGCCTGCGATGAATCCCGCCAAGCTGTCTGGATCCGGCTGGTACTCAACTTCTTCAATCGGGAATCGGAGCGACTCTTTGTTCTCGTACATTGGGGGAGGTCTCCTCGGCCAGAGTCAACAGCAATTTACGATTTTGCGATTGCGTGACTTTGTGATTTGAAAACCGCCAAATCACACCCGATGACGCAATCACCCGATTTGTTAGCTGCATCCACTTGTGCTGCCGCAGCTCATGCAGCGGTAGCAGCTTCCGTTGCGCGTCATGATCGAGCCACACACGTGGCACGAGGGTGCATCACCAAGATCGACGAGCTCGCGTAGGGCATCGGCGGCATGGTGCTTGGTGGCTGCTGGCTGCGGGCCGCTCGCTGTGAGCTGAGGCGTTGTCGCAGATGTCGGCTCCGCCGTTAGCTCCGGCACGATTGCCGATACGCCATTCCGCTTCAGCATGCCTTCGAACAGATCTCCCTGTTCGGGCTCGACGAAGCGATAGTGTAGCCAGCGGAAGATGTAGTCGGTGATCGACTTGGCGAAGCCTATCTTGCCGTTGCCACTCCAGCCGCTCGGCTCGAATCTGGTGTGCGCGAACTTCTCGCAGAGCACTTTCAGCGGAACCCCGTGCTGCAAAGCGAGAGAGACGGACGTAGCAAAGGCGTCCATCAATCCCGAAACGGTCGAGCCTTCCTTGGCCATCTTGATGAAGATCTCGCCCGGCTGTCCGTTGGGATAGAGACCAACGGTGATGTAGCCTTCGTGTCCCGCGATCGAGAACTTGTGCGTGAGCGATGCACGCTCTTCGGGCAAACGATGGCGTACGGCCTTCGGTGGAGCGTTCTGATCCTGAACCTCGGCTACTTGCTGGCTACTGGCCGGTAGCTGAGAGCCTGCGGCTTGGCCGGAAGCCGGAAGCTGGGAGCCGGTAGTCGATTTCGCCTTGTCGCCGTCGGAGACATTCAGCGGCTGAGAGCCCTTCGACCCATCGCGATAGATCGCAACGGCTTTCAGTCCCTCGCGCCAAGCCTCGATGTAGGCTTCGGCGATGTCTTCGGTGGTCGCGTCATTCGGCAGGTTTACCGTTTTGGAAATCGCCCCAGAGATGAAGGGCTGCGTGGCGGCCATCATCTTGATGTGTCCCATGTAGTGGATGGCGCGCGTTCCCTTTGCCGGCTTGAAGCTGCAATCGAAAATCGGCAGATGCTCTTCTTCGAGTCCGGGTGCGCCTTCGATGGTGCCGGTCGCGTCGATGTAGCTGACGATCCCGCTTGCCTGCTCGCTGGAGTAGCCGAGTTTGAAGAGGGCCGACGGGACCGTGTTGTTGACGATCTTGATCATCCCGCCGCCGACCAGCTTCTTGTACTTCACGAGTGCCAAATCGGGCTCGATGCCGGTGGTGTCGCAATCCATCATGAAGCCGATCGTGCCGGTAGGCGCGAGCACTGTGACCTGAGCGTTGCGATAACCGTAAGTCTCTCCATGAGCGAGAGCCGAATCCCAAACATCTTTGCTCGCTTCGATGAGCTTGGGCAGTTGCTTGTCCGCCGTCCCTGCCTTCAACGAAGTGCCAATGTTGTTCGCTGACGCGCGATGCATGCGAATCACATCGAGAAACGGCTCGCGATTAATGTAGAAGCCCGGGCACGCTGCACCGGTGATCTCGGCGGTCTGCGTCAGCGGAGTCGCAGGAGCAAGTTGCGGGCAGAGCTCTGCGATCTTCGATGACTGGTAGTACGCCTCGCCGCACATGATCGCCGTCAGGCACGCAGCGTAGTCGCGTCCGGCATCGGAGTCGTACGGCAGACCGGCAGCCATCAGCAAGCCGCCCAGGTTGGCGTAGCCGAGTCCCAGCGGACGATAGTCGTGCGAGTTGCGCGCGATCGCCTCGGTCGGATATCCCGAGTTGTCGACCAGGATCTCCTGCGCGGTGATCAGCACATCGCAGGCGAATTTGTAGGCTTCGATGTCGAACGTATTGTTCGTATAGAACTTCAGCAGATTGATGCTAGCCAGATTGCACGCCGAATCGTCAAGGAACATGTACTCTGAGCACGGATTCGAGGCATTAATGCGCGCTGTGTTCTTTGACGTGTGCCACTTGTTGATCGTGGTGTCGTACTGCATTCCCGGATCGCCGCAGTAGTACGTGGCCTCGGCAATCTTGTGCAGGAGTTCCTTGGCCTTCTTTGAAGCGAAGGGCTTCTTGTCTTTCACCGAGCGCGTGAAGAAGTTCTCGTCGTTAATGGCTGCATTCATGAACTCGTCGGTCACGCGCACCGAGTTGTTCGCATTCTGGAAGAAGATCGATGAGTACGCGGCCGAGTCGGGCGTGCTGCCGTCGTAGCCTTCGCGTATTAGCGCCCAGGCTTTGGCTTCCTCTTCCATCTTGCAGGTGATGAACTCGTCAATATCGGGGTGATCGACATTGAGGATCACCATCTTGGCCGCGCGACGCGTCTTGCCGCCAGACTTGATCACGCCGGCAAAGGCGTCAAATCCGCGCATGAAGCTCAGCGGACCAGAAGCTGTGCCGCCGCCGGAAAGCTGCTCGGTCGAAGAGCGCAGCGTCGATAGATTCGTGCCGGTTCCCGATCCCCACTTGAAGAGCATGCCTTCAGTCTTAGCCAGCGTCAGGATGGAGTCGAGCGAGTCTCTTACAGAGTTAATGAAGCAGGCGGAGCACTGCGGATTGCGGTACCCGGTTACGCCATGCTGAACGTTTCCCATTTCGGGATTCCAGTGCCAGTTCTGCGCATCGGAGTTCGGCTCCAGGCGATCGCAGCCGACGTTGAACCAGACCGGCGAATTAAACGCAGCTCGCTGGTCGATGAGGATATACACGAGTTCATCGTGGAAGCTCTCTGCATCAGCTTTAGTGGCGAAGTAGCCGCCCTTGAATCCCCAATCGCGAATCGTCTCCGCCACGCGGCTCACCAAAGCACGCACGCCGCTCTCGCGCTCGGCCGTTCCGAGCGTACCGTGAAGATACTTGCTGGCGACGATGTTGGTCGCCGTCATCGACCAGTCCTTGGGCACTTCGACGTTCTTCTGCTCGAAGATGGTCTTGCCCTGGGCATCGGTAATCGACGCCGTTCGCAGCTCCCACTGGAACTGGTCATAAGGCGACGTGCCCGCTTTGGTGAAATAACGACGGAACTGGAGGCCCGGCGCCTTCTTCGGGCTAGGGGTGGAGACTGCGGGCGTAGTTTTGGTGGCTGCGCTGTCCGCCACTTGCGTCTTGTTGCTCACTTCCGCCATTGGGGAGACTCCTGGGAATCTGGTCATCGGTGATCGGGCCATCGGGCCATCGGTTCTAACTTCACTCGATGACCCGATGATCCGATCACCCGATTCATTTGGGTGTCACCGCTGGCACCCTGTTCGGGGTTCTTGTCTTTGAATGCTCCACCTCTTGCATTCAGGCTCTGGAGGAGGACTGCTTCACCGGGTCGAAACGGCTGTTCGAAGCGGTAGGAGTCGTAAGTTACTCCCGCATATGGGGCCTGTCAATAGGCAAACACTATATATTGTAGCAGCAACGTAGCAGGCTCGACCTCCTCCTAAGCCCTTCGCCATCAATCATCGACGGTCACCCCTCTCGCTTTTCAGGGCATTTTCTCTGTTAATAATCTGTGGATTTCTGGGTTGGCAGAATAATGCTTCTTCGAGAGCCCAACCTTTAGAAACGTAGGCGTTAGTCGGCTGGGAATCAATGACGGTTATCAGGGCAAAGCTGTGGAGGCCTGTGCAGACTGCGGAAAACCCGCGAGAGCGAACACGAAGGCCACGAAGTGCACGAAGGTTCTGGTTGTCACGGCTGGCAGTTAGGATTCCCGCCAAAATCGGCATTCGGAATGCCAACTCAGAAAACCTTTGTGTCCTTCGTGACCTTCGTGTTCGCTCTGGGTTTCGTTACACTTTGAATATGCTCCGCAGTTTTCTGAGGGTGTTTGCCCTCGTTCTACTTTCCTCGGCACTCTTTGCCGAGGGTACCCAGATCTGGGTACAAACCAAATTTGACGAATTTGAAAAAGGCACTGCCAATGGAGTGGCAATCTCGAGCGATGGAACGCTGGAGCTTGCTCCTTCTCTGAGGGCGATCTACACATCGCCGTCCACTTACATTTGGCAAGTCGTCACCGACGCGCAAGGAAATGCTTACGTGGGGGCGGGTTCTCCCGCCCGTGTGTATCGCGTCACCCCCGATGGGAAGGCCACGACGATCTTCGAAGCCAAAGAGCTGCAGGTCCAGGCGATGGCCATCGACAGCGACGGCACGATCTACGCTGCCACGTCGCCTGACGGTCGTGTGTACAAGCTCGAACCAAATATTCCTGCGACCGGCAAGAAGAAGGAGAAGAACAAAGAAGCCGAAGCAGCGGCCGAATCCGCTTCTGCTGAACAAACTTACCGATCCTCAGTCTTCTTCGATCCTAAGACAAAATATATTTGGGATGTCGAACTCGATCCCGCCGGGCCTATTTACGTCGCCACTGGCGACAACGGTGAGATCTACAAAGTAGAGAAAAACGGCCAAGGCTCTGTGTTCTTTAAGAGTGACGAGGCCCACATTCGTTCACTCACCCTGCTGAAACCTGCTCCGCAACCTGAAGACGGAAAGCGTAAGAAGAACGCCATTCCCACTTTGAGCACGGTAATTGCAGGCTCGGACGGTAGCGGACTGGTATATCGTATTACGCCGGCAGGCGAGGCATTCGTTCTGTACAGCGCTCCCAAAAAGGAATTCACTGCGCTTACGAGCGACTCCCAAGGAAACATCTACGTCGCCGGAGTCGGGGAGAAGCATGTGGGAAATCCGCTGCTCCCGATTGCGTCGGCTCCGATTGCGGCGATACCCACTGCCTCCGGCGCTGCTCCGCCTCCTGCGCCTCCCACCCCGAGTACGATCAGCGGCGGCTCCGAGATTTACATGATTTCTCCGGATGGTTCGCCCAACACGATCTGGAGTTCCAAAGAAGATCTGGTCTATTCACTTGTCTTCGGCCCCGAGGGGCAGTTGCTTGCCGGAACGGGAAACCGTGGACACATTTATTCCATCAACCCCAATTCCAAAGCCGGTGTGTACCGCGATCTGGTGAAGCTCAGCGCGAATCAGATCACCTCAATGGCGCGCGCGACCAACGGCGCAATCTATGCCGTGACTGCCAATTTGGGAAAGCTGTTCGTCCTTGGTCCCGGCCGGCAGCAGGAAGGCACCTACGAGAGCGACGTCTTCGATGCTCGCACTTTCTCGCAGTGGGGACGCGCACAGGTCCGCGGCACGGGTGATTTCGACTTCTTCGTGCGCAGCGGCAATGTCGACAACCCCGATCGCAACTGGAGTCCCTGGGCGAAAGTCGAGCTGAAAACCAGTGAACGCGTGCCGGTCCCGTCCGCTCGCTTTGTACAGTGGAAAGTAGCGCTTCGCCCCACGAACGGCGGATCTCAAGTGGAGAGCGTTGCGCTTAACTACCTGCCAAAGAATATTGCCCCGGTGATCGAGGATGTGGCCGTGCAAGTCGGCGCGAGGATCACCTCTCCTCCAAACCAGAAATCATCGAATGACGCGATTTCGATCCCGCTCGGCGGCCAGGCCTCGTCAACTCCGGCCCGGTTTGACGTGGCTCCGTCCGCCGTCAAGGATCGCGATTACATCGCGGTGCGCTGGTCGGCGCATGATGACAACGATGACGATCTCATCTATTCGATCTACTACAAAGGCGACAACGAGAATGACTGGAAGTTGCTGAAGGACGGCATCACCGACAAGTTCTACTCGTGGGATTCCAGCCTGTTGCCCGACGGCGGTTACACCGTGCGCATCGTCGCCTCTGATGCTCCGTCGCACTCACCCGACGAAGCGCTCACGGATGAGAAGATCAGCTCGCGCTTCGAAGTCGATAGCACTCCCCCGCAGGTGCAAGCGCTGCAAGCAAAAGTAGAGTCGGGGACAATGCACGTGAGTTTCCGCGCGGTCGATAGCTTCTCCGCGATCAAACGCGCGGAGTACTCGATTGATGCCGGCGATTGGCACTACATCGAGCCCGTGGGACAGATCTCCGATTCGCCGACCGAGGAATACGACTTCAGCGCAGCACTGCCACAGGGCGAAGCCGTCTTAGTCCAGGACGTAAGCAGAAAAGGTAAACGCTCTCGCACTCGCGACGGCGGAACGGAAACCGGACTTCCGCAAACTGATCAGGCGCAGGCGGTCGTGCCAGGCGAGCATGTTGTGGTGGTTCGCGTTTGGGATCGCTTCGACAATATGTCGGCAGCTAAGACCGTCACCAAATAACCGGGGGTTAACACGAAGGTCACGGAGTCAACCCCAAGTTCACGGAGCCAATGAAGTCTCCGTGACCTTGACGTTGCCCTCCGTGACCTCGTGTTCGCTCCTTCCGGTAAGATGATTCGTTTCCCATGAAGCGAATATTATTAGTCTTACTCGCCACTTCTACCCTTTTCGCGCAGCGTCTTCCAAACACAGTCATTCCGAGCCACTACAAGCTGTCGCTCGATCCCAGCATCGAACAGAGAAAATTCGCAGGCGAAGAGACCGTCGACGTTCGTCTGAATTTGCCCGCAAAAAAGATCGTGCTCAATTCGCTCGATCTCGACATCTCCGAGGCAGAGATCAACTCCGGAGGCAAGTCGCAAAAAGCTCAGGTCGTGTATGACAAGCCAGACGAGATGGTGAAGCTGCAACTGCCGGCAGAGATACCCGCCGGCAGCGCGCAAATCCATCTGAAGTTCTCAGGCAAGCTGACCGAAGGCTTACGCGGGTTCTATTTGAGCAGGAGTTCGCGGCGCCTGTATGCGGTCACGCAGTTCGAAGGAACCTACGCGCGCATGATGTTCCCGTGCTTCGACGAACCGTCGTACAAAGCAACATTCGACCTCACGGTCAGCGCGGACAAAGGCGATACGGCAATCTCGAACGGACGGATCGTGAAGGATCAGCCGATCGAAGGCGACCGGCACCAGATCACCTTCTCGACCTCACCGAAGATGTCGACCTACCTGGTCGCGCTGGCGATTGGGGATTGGCAATGCCTTTCGCGCACAGTCGAGGGCATTCCAATTCGGGTCTGCGCTGTGCCGGAGAAGAAGGAGTACGGCGCGTTTGCACTCGATGTAGCGTCGCATTCTCTTCAGTTCTACAACCAGTGGTACGGCATCAAGTACCCTTTTGGGAAGCTCGATATGGTCGCTATCCCCGATTATGAATGGGGCGGGATGGAGAACACGGCGTCCATCTTCTATCGCGACACGGCCCTGCTTCTCAACGAGAAGAGCGCATCCGTATTTCGCAAGCGCGGGCAGGCCTCAACCATTGCTCATGAGATCGCGCACCAATGGTTCGGCGATCTCGTAACTGCCGCCTGGTGGGACGACATCTGGCTCAACGAAGGCTTCGCGACGTGGATGTCCGTCAAGCCCATCGAAGCGTGGCATCCAGAGTGGCATCTCGAGGAGGACGCTGCCGCACAGGCACAGCGAATCATCGGCGTGGATTCGCTCGCCAGTGCGCGGGCCATCCATGGCAATCCGAGCACTCCGTCAGAGATCAAGGAGATGTTCGACGGTATCACTTACGAAAAAGGCGGCGCGGTGCTGCGCATGCTCGAGTCGTATCTTGGGCCTGAGGTCTTTCGCAAAGGCGTGAACGCATACCTCGCAGCGCACGCTAATGGCAACGCAACCTCTGCCGATTTCTGGAGTGCGGAAGCCAAGGCATCCGACAAGCCGGTCGACAAAATGATGCCGACGTTCGTCATGCAGCCCGGCGTGCCGATGCTGACTCTGAGCGCAGTTTGCCAGGGAAGCAGCGAGCAGTTGCAGATGAAGCAGCAACGCTTTCTGATTTCTTCGGAGCCCACCGATTCGCAGGATTCGCAAACATGGCAGATTCCGGTTTGCACCAAATCGGGAGGGAGCAAGGAAGCTGCGTGTGCTCTGATCACCTCTCGCGAGCAATCAGCCTCAGCTCCTGCCTGTACCGATTGGGTATTCGGGAATCGAGACGCGAAGGGATACTACCGCGTCGAATACACGCCGTCGAACTTGGAGAAGATTGGCGCAGTCGCCGAACAACAGCTCAATGTGCCGGAGCGCATTGCGCTGATCGAAGACACCTGGGCAATGGCGCGCGCGGGAAAGACTTCGCTTCCCGATTTCCTCAAGGTGTCGCAGCAACTGGGCGCCGAGGAGAACCTGCACGTGATCGATGCACTATCGAGTCACTTGAGCTACGTGGAAGACTCGCTGATCTCATCCGAGCAGCGGGCCAAGTTCGATGCGTTTGTACGTGACCAGTTCGGCGCGGCTGCACGGCGAGTCGGTTGGGAGTCCACCAAGACTGACACCGACGAGCAGAAAGCATTGCGAGCAAGCCTGCTGGAGATTCTCGGAGATGCAGACGATCCAAACGCGATAGCTACTGCGCGAAAGCTGGTCATTCAATACATGAATGATCCTGCTTCTGTGGACGGAACAGTGATTGGGAATGCGTTCACGGTGGCAGCGCACACCGGCGATCCAGCTCTTTATGATCGCTTCACAAAAGCCTTCAACGAGAGCAAATCGACCGACCAGTACTACCACTATCTGTTCGCGCTTGCGGATTTCCAACAGCCTGAACTCTTGAATCGAACCATCTCGCTAGTCAATCAAGGAAAGGTTCGCGAACAGGATTATCCACGATTTTTCAGCGCCCTGCTGGCGAATCCTGCTTCGCGGGACGCCGCATGGAAGTATCTCAAGGAGCACTGGAACGATTTGGCTCCAAAAGTGACTTCGTTCGGTGGGGCCGGAGCAATTTCCGCTTTGGGAAATGCCTGCTCAGCCGAGATGCACGACAACGTCGAGCGTTTCTTTGCGGATCATCCAGCGCCGGGAGCTCAGCGCGCGGTAAAACAGAGCCTCGAACGCATTAACGATTGCATCGCGTTTAAGCATCAGGAGGAGTCGGATATGACGCAATGGCTTAACTCGCATCAGGAGGGACAATGAGCACGCACGATCCAGCCGCAGCATTTCTGGCCGAAGCCTTGCGCACCTTTCGCGGATACAAGTCGCGGACGGAAACCGCGTTCGCGCAGCTTCGTCCGGAGGATTGGTTTAGCCTGATCGATCCCGAAGCAAACTCGATTGCGATCATCGTGAAGCACATGGCCGGCAACATGCGCTCGCGCTGGACTGACTTCCTCACCAGCGACGGCGAGAAGCCCGACCGCGACCGGGACAGCGAGTTCGTTCTCGACTCCTCCACGACGCCTCAGCAGGTGCTGGAATGCTGGAACACGGGATGGCAGCTCGTCTTTGCTGCCGTTGAACCGCTTACAGCGGACGATCTCAAGAAGAAGATCACCATTCGCGGCCAGGAGCACTCAGTGATGGAGGCCATCAGCCGGCAGATGACGCATTACGCCGAGCACGTGGGGCAGATCATCCTCCTAGCCAAGCATTTTCGCGGAGCTGAATGGAAATCGCTTAGCATTCCCAAAGGACAATCGAAGATGCTGGGCGTTAAGGCGGAGTTGACGAACCGCGCAAGGCGGGGATAGGCAATGAGGTAAGGAGATTGCAGCACCCGTGAAGACTTGTCATCCTGAAGCGCTTCTTTTGCGCGAAGGATCTCCCGCAATGCTTCAGACTGCTTGGCTCTGCACCGGCTCCTCTACCAAGACTCCGAAGAGGCTGGGCCAAAGAGCCTCGAAACGGCATCGTAGCCTGCGCCATTCCGGGAGATCCTTCGCGCAAAAGAAGCGCTTCAGGACGACAGATGATTGAGGGCATCCGGAAACCAAAAATCAGGTCACGCGTTTCTCGGCAGATCGTAGCCTCAGCTCGCACGCCGCACCTGTGGCTTTTCTTCTTTGCCTGGTTCGACTGCCTCTTTGACTGGTGGGAGCTTCCCTACTGCTTTGGCTAGCTCCGCGTTCACTTCAGCACCGATCAAGATGGCGGCACTGCTCACGTAAAACCACAGCAGCAATCCAACGACTGCGCCTAGAGCGCCATAGCTCTTGCTCAGTTGCGCGAAGTGCTGAAGATAAAAACCCAGGCCGTACGACGCGAAGACCCAAAGCACCACCGCGATGATGGAGCCCGGAACCGTGCGAATGAAGCGACGCTGTTCAACGTTGGGGGCAAGATAGTAGATAATTTCGACCGCTAAGATAGCGCAGATCGCCGCGAGCACCCAGCGAAAGTAGAACCATGCCTTAGTAAAGAACGGACTCAGATGCAGTTTAGCGGCGAGCATGCCTCCCCAATGCGGGCCGAAGAACATCGCAAACAGAAGAATCGTAACCAGCGCACCGACAGCCACCGTCAGCAGCACAGCTAATGGACGCGTCTTCCAGAAGGGCCGCCCCTCCTGCACATCATAAGCAACGTTCAGTGCCTCGATCATTGCGCTGAATCCGCCCGAAGCCGACCAGATGGTTCCGATAATTCCGAACGACAGAAAACCTGTGCGATTGGTCGCAATCAGGTCGGTGACAACTTTCTGGATGGTCTGCATGGAATCAGGCGGAAGCATGTGCGCGAGCCCGCCGAGGATGTAATTGAAGAGTCCCTGAATGGGAACGTACACCAGCAGGCTGGCGAGAAAGATCAGGAAAGGAATCAGCGACATGAAGAAGTAGTAAGCCAGACTGCCCGCGAAGGCGAGCAGATGGTGCTGATCGACATCCTTGAATGCTTTAATCAGGGCGCGCCAAACCCGCCGTAGATATGTGAATTTCATCAGGTTCTTAGATGAGAGTTCCCGGAACTGAGGATGTTCCCGCGCAACAGCAAACGCTCAGTAGAATGTTCCCGTGAAACGAAAACGGCTGGGATGTCTGATCGTTGTCATTCTGCTCATCATTCTCGCGTATCTATTTTTTCATCGCGGTTCCAAACCAGCAGAGGCTCCCCCGAAGCCTGCTGAGCACGTAGCTCTGGAGCCAACGGCTCGCTACGACCTCGACCGCGATGAAGCTCGGGGTGGCCATACGCTCCAGCGCCACATTGGGAAGACGGATGCCGAACTGCGCGAGCGTCTGGATTCTGAATCAATTTCCACCGATTCTACTTACACGGATCGTGCTACTGCCGAGATGGCCGTGGCCGCAGCCACTCGCGAAAATCACGATAGGATCGACCGTTGGCTGCATCGTCCTGGCGGACACTCCAACCTGGTGCTCGATTACGACAGCAACGAACCAGTTGGCCGCAGCATGCGCCGCGACGACTCGCACTCGTTTCCCTGCTCGCACGCTGTGGTCATCTTGAAGTGGGTGAATGCAAATCAGTATTACGTGCTGACAAGTTATCCGGAGTGCTGGAGGCCGAAATGACTGGCATCGACGCTCGCGAATATGCGGCGCTGACCCGGTTCCTGCGCGGATACCTTCATCAGGATGCGGCAGTCGAGTATGGCTCTGCGCCAGCCGCAGCGCAGCAATTTCGCAAAGATGCCGACGAGGGCGAGACGGCAGTGGTCCATTCGGAGCTTGAGCATTTGCTTGCAGAAACGCGCACGCTCTCAATGGCGGATCTGAATCGTACGCTTCAGCAGCTTGGCAGCGCTTGGCAGTTTCGTTCTCGAGCAGAGGTCGAGCAGATTCTAGACGCGCTGAAGTAGCGCCAGGATTCTGCGCCATCGTTTATCATGCCGTTCCATGAAAAACCTGCTCGCAGTGGTCGCACTCGTTCTCTGCATTGTTTCAGGCGCGCTCGCGCAGCTTGCGCCTTCGCAGCCTTCTTCCAATCAGCCCCAGCAGGCCGTTGATCCTGAGCTCGAGAAGCTGGTTCCTCAGCTTCAGCGTGCACATCAGGCGTTAAATGACTGGGCGAATCTCGGCCGTTATCGCGATGCCAACGCGAAGACTCCGCCTCCAGCGTCGGGTGAGAATCGCGTCGTGTTCATGGGCGATTCGATTACTGACGGTTGGGGTAAAGGACAAGCGCAATTCTTTCCGGGAAAGCCGTACATCAATCGCGGTATCAGCGGACAGACCACGCCGCAAATGTTGGTCCGCTTTCGGCCTGATGTGATTCATTTGCAGCCCAAAGTCGTCGTGATGCTCGCCGGGACAAATGACATCTCGGCAAATACCGGAGTTGAGACTCTCCAAAACGTCGAAGACAATCTCGCGTCGATGTCGGAGCTCGCAAAAACCAACGGCATTCGCGTCGTGATCGCGTCGGTAATGCCGATCTGCGATTCTCTGCGTCAGCAGAGTGTGCGGCGGCCCCCGCAGCAGATCGTCGAACTGAATGACTGGATCAAGAGCTACACAACCAAGAACGGATTCATTTACCTCGACTACTATTCAGCGATGGTCGATGGCTCAGGAATGCTGAAGCAGGATTTAACGTATGACTGCCTCCATCCCAATGATGCCGGATACGCAGTGATGGCTCCCCTGGCCGAACGAGCGATTCAGGAGGCATTGCGCAAGTAATCCCGAATGGGACGATTCGCGGCCATCTCTGAATGTCCAATCTATCTGACGCATCGAGCGTAGAACTAAAAGCCGAGCGTGCGAACCAGCGCAATGCTCTGCTCGCCGGCTTTCTTGGCTGGACGCTTGATGCGTTTGACTTCTTCGTCCTTACTTACGTTCTAAGCGATGTTGCGCGCGACTTTCATCGCACACGTCCCGACATTGCTCTCACGCTGACCGCTAGCTTGGCGATGCGCCCCATAGGCGCCATCGTCTTCGGACTCCTGGCCGACCGATATGGTCGCCGTCTGCCGCTGATGCTCGACGTGATCTTCTACTCGGTTATCGAAGTTCTGTCAGGACTGGCGAACAGCTATCGCATGTTCATGGTTCTGCGTTTGCTCTATGGAATTGGAATGGGAGGTGAGTGGGGTGTAGGCGCATCGCTCACCATGGAATCGGTTCCAGCACGATGGCGCGGGATTCTCTCCGGACTGTTGCAGGAAGGGTATGCGCTGGGAAACATCCTCGCGGCCGTAGCATACTTCACGATCTTTCCTCATCATGGATGGCGAGCACTGTTCTTCGTCGGCGGTCTGCCCGCGCTGCTCTCGCTCTTCATTCGCGCGAAAGTGAAAGAACCTGCCGCCTGGCATGCAGCGCGCACCGATTGGAGTACCTACTGGTCGGTGGTGCGCCGCAATTGGCGGCGTTTCCTCTATCTCGTGCTGCTGATGACGATGATGAACTTCATGTCACACGGTACGCAGGACCTCTATCCGACATTCTTGAGCAAACAGCGCGGGTACGATCCACACGCGACGGCGATCATCAGCATCATCGCGATGATCGGCGCGATTTGCGGTGGCCTCGCGTTTGGCGCCTATTCCGATCGCAAAGGGCGAAGACGTGCCATGATCACGGCCGCTCTGCTTGGCATAGCCGCGATTCCGCTATGGATTCTCTCTCCGACGACGGCGCTGCTGATAGCCGGAGGATTCCTCATGCAGTTCATGGTGCAAGGCGCATGGGGAGTGATTCCCGCCCATATCAATGAGCTGTCGCCAGGCGAGCTGCGCGGATTTTTTCCCGGATTCGCTTATCAAATCGGTGTGCTTTTCGCATCATCGATCAGCTACATCGAGCCGGTGCTGGGCGAGCGCTTCTCCTATACACAATCCATGGGATTGCTTGCGGCCGCTGTGCTGAGCCTTGCCGCCGTCGTCGTCTACTTCGGACCTGAAGCTAAAGGCGTGCGCTTTGGATAGGCTCGATTCGATTTTGAAGTGATGGTTTATGATGTTTCGCCCAAATGCGAAAGAATGCGTTCTTGTCTGGAACAGCAACTGAAATGACTGCAATCATGCACCGATTTTCGAAATACTTGCTTGTCCTTCTTCTTCTCTCATCGTTTTCATCCATCACTGCTCAAACCGCCTTACCAGCGACCGATCGCTGGTCGGAGCAGAAGGCCAATAGTTGGTATCAGCAGCAACCGTGGCTGGTCGGCAGCGACTACATCCCCGCTGACGCGATCAACGAGCTCGAGATGTGGCAGGCGGAAAGCTTTGATCCGCAGCAGATTGACAAAGAGTTGGGTTGGGCGGAATCGCTGGGCATGAACACCATGCGCGTATTCCTGCACGATCTCGTTTGGAGGCAGGATCCGCAAGGCTTCACTCAGCGCATAAACACGTTTCTCAACATTGCCGACAAGCACCATATCCGGCCAATCTTCGTTCTCTTCGATTCGGTCTGGGATCCATTTCCCAAATTGGGCCCGCAACACCCGCCGATACCAGGCATACACAATTCGGGATGGGTTCAAAGTCCGGGAGCCGTTGCGCTGCAGGATTCGACCCAATATCCAAGGATGGAGGCATACGTAAGAGGCGTTGTACATGCGTTCGCGAACGATCGCCGCGTGCTCGCATGGGATTTATGGAACGAGCCCAACAACACCAATGGTCCGCCCTATTCCGAGTTAGAACCGAAGAATAAGCAAGATCTTGTGCTGGCTCTTTTGCCGCAAGTGTATGCCTGGGCGAGAGCGGCGGGCGCGACGCAGCCACTAACGAGTGGGGTCTGGGATGGCGACTGGTCGGCTCCGGAAAAGCTCACGCCGATGGAGCGCGTCCAGCTTGATCTTTCCGATGTAATCACTTTCCACAACTATGGATGGCCCGAGATCTTCGAAAAACGTGTGCGCTGGCTCGAGCGGTATCATCGGCCCATCATCTGCACCGAGTACATGGCGCGCTCCGTCGGCAGCACCTTCGACACGATTCTGCCGATCGCCAAAGCTCATCACGTAGGAGCGATCAACTGGGGATTCGTCGCCGGCAAGACGCAGACTTTTTATCCATGGGAATCGTGGCAGCATCCGTACATCATGAAGCCTCCCCCGGTCTGGTTTCATGACATCTTCAATGCATCAGGAGAACCGTACCGCGAAGAAGAGGTCCTCCTCATTCGCAAGATGACAGGAAAGGGTACGGAGTAGCCGCAGGACGGCTGTATCCACGTTTTTCGTTATGAGCTGGACCGAATTCCTCGGCTTCGTCACGGGCGCAATCTGCGTGTGGCTGTGCGTGAAAGAGAACGTCTGGAACTGGCCGACGGGAATCGCCAACAATATTTTCTACATCGTTGTCTTCTGGACCTCGGGCCTGTACGCCGACTCGATTCTGCAGTGGATCTACATTGCGATTTCGATCTACGGCTGGTGGAACTGGCTCCACGGCGGGGCGGCGCATTCGAAGCTTAAGATCGGCCACGCCAGCCTCGTCGGGATGGCCCTCTACGTTCTGCTCACTGCCACAGGTACACTCGTTTTCTATGAGCTTCTGCGCCGTTACACCAACAGTACTGTGCCAATGTGGGACGGAATCACAACTGCGATGAGCCTTGTTGCTCAATATATGCTCACGCGCAAGCTGGTCGAAAACTGGTGGTTCTGGATTGTCGCCGATCTCATCTATATCGTTCTTTATGCCTATAAACGTCTTTTCCTTACCAGCCTCCTCTATGCGATTTTCCTCGCCATGTGCATCATCGGTCTGCGACAGTGGCTCACAACCATGGCAGACTCGCGCGAGCCAACTCCGGAGGCTGCGGTTTGAAACGCGGGCTGGTCATCGGCAAGTTCTATCCTCCGCATCGCGGACATAAGTTCCTCATCGACACTGCCCTGCGTCAGGTCGATCACCTCGATGTGATCATCTGCGTGCGTCCTGACCAAACCATTCCCGGCTCGATGCGGGGTTCGTGGCTGAGGGCGATGCACCCTTCGGCGAATGTAGTCGAAGTCGCCGATCCCGGGCACGACAACGACAGCCATTTCTGGGCTGAATACACTCGTAAGATTCTGGGCTATGCGCCCGATGCAGTCTTTACTTCCGAAGACTACGGCGATGAGTACGCGCGTTTTCTGGGAAGTATTCATATCAAGGTCGACCCTGAACGGCGTCAGGTTCCGATTTCGGGAACTAAGATCCGACAGAATCCCCTAACTCACTTCGAATTTCTAGAGCCATGCGTTCGTGCGTACTTCGTGAAGCGGGTAGCCATTGTGGGAGCTGAATCAACGGGCAAAACTACGCTCGCGCAAGCACTTGCGGATCAGTATCACACGGTCTGGGTTCCCGAATATGGGCGGGAATACACGGAAGTGAACGTCGGCCCAGAACATTTTTTCGACTATCAATGGCGCACTGAGGAGTTTACTCACATCGCTCAGCGCCAGACTCAGATGGAAGATGAGATGGCGGAAAAAGCCAATCGCGTACTCATCTGCGACACTGATGCTCTGGCCACAGCAATCTGGCACGAGCGGTATATGCGCATTAGATCTCCCGATGTCGAGGCAATCGCAAGCGCGCGTCGCTACGATCTTTATCTCCTCACCAACAACGATATTCCGTTTGTACAGGATGGAATTCGCGATGGGGAGCACCTTCGCGAATGGATGACGAGAAGGTTCGGAGAAGAACTTCAGCACCGACCCGTTCAATGGGTAGTTCTTCGAGGCACCCATGAACAGCGTATGCGCACCGCCACAGTAAGGATTGATCGCATTTTGAACGGCAGCTGCACCTGAACGAATTTCCTGATTCCGAACTGCAAACTCTCAGGTGCCATTGTCATCCTAAAAGGCAGGAACTCATGCCAATGGACAACGCGCGCACAATTAAACTCCTGCAGGAACTCGTTGACACCTGCCGTGATGGACAGAACGGATATCGCGATGCCGCCGATCATGTAACCGATTCCCATCTTCGCGAGTTCTTTAACGAGCAGAGTCTTGCGCGAGCCGGATTCGCAGGGGAACTCGAGCAGGAAATCATTTGGTTGGGGAAAGGTGATCCTGATACCACGGGAAGTGCCGCTGCCGCGATTCGCCGTGCATGGATTGATTTCAAATCGGAACTCGGAGGTGGCGACACTACTATTCTGGCAAGTGTCGAATCCGGCGAGGACAGCGCGAAAGCAGCATTCGAGAAAGCTTTGCAGGAGCCAAATCTGCGCGACGATCTCGCGATGCTAGTTCGACGGCAACTCACCAGCATCATGGCCGCACGTGATCACGTTCGCAGTCTGCGGGACGCCAAGGCTGCCTGATGTGCGTGTCGGGCTACCGTCGATCTGGGAATGAACGATGCGGCCGTCCGATTGGGGAAAGGTCGCCCCTTTCGATTCTTAGGACTAACTCAAACTCTTTCAAATGAGAGGCTTGCCTTCTAATTCCCCCACCGCAGTCTTTCAGTTACTTGTGCCCAACATGGCAGGTTACCCGGGTACATTGACCCTTCGTCACATCCGGCATACGCTTGTCCTCGCAGTCAAAGGAGAATCGTATGGCAAGAGTGATTCGTGTCGCTGCAATCGCCGTTGTGCTGTGCTCTATGGCGCTCGCCGAGGGCTCGGAGCGTCAGGTTGTGCGCGAGCAGCTTCCGGAGTATCCCGCCATGCTGAAGAAGATGGGCATCGGTGGAACGGTGCGCATTAGCGCGCTCGTAGCGGCCGACGGTTCGGTAAAAGGCACGAAGATCGACGGCGGCAATCCGATGCTTGCGGAACTCGCCAGCAGTGCTGTGAAAAAGTGGAAGTATGCCGCTGCTTCTGAGCAAAGTAGCGAATCAATTGAGTTCAATTTTGACGCAAAGCTCGCAACCGTTCGCGTCAAGTAAGCGAGAGCCAAGCCAGGCCCCAGATGGAAATCGAGTCGACTTGGCTTAGAAACTTAGCAGATCAGAAGCTCAGCAACCTTTCTTAGGCTGCCGGCTTTTTCGTCTTCTCCTGTTTGCTCACGCTGAGAGGTTTGGTTCCTGGATCCTGACCTTCCGTCTCGCCGGTATGCGGATCGATCACGTACAAGAGATCGCTTAGATCGCTCGCGTGTTCTTCTTCGTCTTTGAGCAGGCGTTCCAAGAGGATTCGCGTGGTCGAATCGTTGTTTCCGAAGTAGCGAATCATATCGCTGTAGACCTCGATTACGATACGTTCGGCGATGAGGTCTTCTTTAATCATTTCCGCCAGATCGTTTCCTTCGACGTATTGCGACGCTGATCGCTCCAGCAGCGACTTAGGATTGAAGTCAGGTTTGCCGCCGAGCTGCTGAATGCGATCGGCAATCGCGTCAGCATGCTCGCGTTCAGCATCGGCGTGCTCTTTGAATTCGTCGCGAACCGACATGCCGTGCACGCCTGTCGCCATGAAGTAATGATGCATGTAGCGCAAAACGCACACAATCTCCGTCGCCAACGCTTCGTTCAGAATTTCAACCGTTCTCTTCACGTCCCCTTTGTAAGCCTGGGTAACAGCTCCGTCTTCAATCTTCTGCATCGCTCGTTTTCTGACTGCCTCAAGATCTTCAGTAAATGCCGGCATGATGGCTCCTCGTCCTGAGTTCAGGAATCAAACACGATGAGAAGCAGCAGACCGGAGACGAGATGCCCAATCCGCTGAAGATAGCTGTGGATTACGCCTCGCATGGGCAAGTTACAATGCAGAGTTTGCCGCGAGGTCAAAGGTTCCATGTCCATCCTCACCGAAGCTGCACAGAAGAGTTTGATCAACTACCGCACAGATGCCGGCGTTGCAGTCCTTGAACTGAGCGATCCTCCTGCAAACACCTACACCTACGAAATGAACCGGCAACTCGACGACGCGATCCTGCGTGCCCGCATGGACAAAGACGTGTATGTAATCGTGCTTACCGGAGCAGGCGATAAGTTCTTCTCTGCCGGCGCGAACATCAACATGCTCACCAGCGTGGATCCGACTTACAAGTATTATTTCTGCCTCCATGCCAACGAGACGCTGCTTCGTCTGGAGCATACGCCCAAACTGGTGATTGCTGCGATCAACGGACATTGCGTTGGCGGAGGACTCGAAATAGCGCTCGCTGCCGACATTCGCATCGCGCGCAAAGATGCAGGTAAGATCGGGCTTCCCGAAGTGAACCTAGGCGTCCTTCCCGGAACCGGCGGCACTCAGCGTTTTTCGCGTGCAGTCGGCAAATCAAAAGCGATCGAACTCATGGCTTTAGGCAAGACTTTCACCTTCTCCGAAGCAAAAGACCTGGGAATCGTGAACGACGTTTTCGAACGCGACAATTTCATGCCTGCGGTGCTCGAATATGCTCGCCAGTTCTGTCCGCCAAACAAGGCCGCGCTTGCAGTCGGCCGTATCAAACGTGCTGTCCAAAGCGGCTGGGAGATTCCAATCGAGTCCGGCCTCGCGCTGGAGCGCGAGAACCAGCAGCTTCTTTTCGAGAGCGACGACGCCAAGGAAGGCCTGAGCGCCTATATCGAGAAGCGTCCGGCGGTCTTCACTGCAAAATGAAGTACACGCTCGGCGAACTCATGGTCGCCGCCGCAGCCCGCGAAATTCGCGATGGCGAAGTCGTCTTCGTCGGCATGCGTCTGCCGCTGATCGCATTCGTGGTTGCCAAGCGCACGCATGCTCCCAATTGCGTCGGCTTGTTCGAGAATGGCGTCATCCGCAATACGCCTGCGCCAGAGCTTATCTACACCATGGCCGATCCCCCGAATCTCCTCGGCGCTATGCAATGTCTCGACATGATGGGAGTAATGAGTCTGCTGCAATCAGGACGAGTTCACTTAGGTTTCCTGGGTGCCGCCGAAGTGGACCGTTTCGGGAACTTGAATTCGACGCAAGTAGAAGGGCCGAACGGACCCATTCGCCTTCCCGGATCGGGAGGGGCCTGCGACATCGCCTCTCTCGCGCAGCGCTTTGTGGCGATGATCGAACACACTCCACAGCGCTTGCCCGAGCGCGTTTCTTACATTACGAGTCCAGGAAACGGCGACGGCCCGGGTTACCGCAAACGCCGCGGCCTGCCGCGTGGTGGACCGGCAGCAGTTATCACTACCAAAGCAGTTCTGCGCTTCGGAGAGGATGCAGAAGCCTACCTGCATACGCATCATCCCGGAGTTACCGTCGAAGACGTGATCGCTGCAACAGGCTGGAAGTTGCGGGTCAGCTATGAGGTGAGCGAAACAAAGCCGCCCTCATCGCACGAGTTGCACGCAATCCGTGAATACGACAAAGAGGGCTTCTGGACATCTTGAGTCGTGCAAGAGCCACCGACGCTCACAGGAACAGAACAGACCAGACCGTGTGGCCTGTTCTTCTGGTTGCTCATCCTGTTACCGGATCGGCGAAATTGTTTCACTTCCCATATATGGACGCAAAGCCTCGGGGATTACGACGCTTCCGTCTGCCTGCTGGTAATTCTCGAGGATCGCAAGCCAGGTACGGCCGACGGCGAGGCCGCTGCCGTTAATGGTGTGGACGAATTCCGTTTTCTTCTTTGCTGCTGAGCGAAAGCGAATGTTGGCGCGGCGTGCCTGGAAGCTCTCGAAGTTTGAGCAGGAAGAAATTTCCCGAAACAGATTTTGCCCCGGCAGCCAGACTTCTATGTCATAGGTTTTGGCGGAGCCGAATCCCATGTCTCCGGTGCAGAGTGTGACTACGCGATAGTGGAGTCCAAGCCGCTGCAGGATGATTTCCGCATCGCGCGTAAGCTGCTCGTGATCCTCGCAGGAGCGTTCGGGATGCGCGAACTTCACCAGCTCAACTTTCTGGAATTGATGCTGGCGGATGATGCCGCGCACGTCCTTGCCGTAAGATCCGGCCTCGCTGCGGAAGCATGGTGTATAGCCAGTTACCGAAATGGGAAGCTTGCTTTCGTCTAACGTTTCGTCACGGAAGAGATTTGTAAGCGGAACTTCGGCAGTCGGAATCAGCCAGAGGTCGTGATCCTGAATGCGGAACAAATCACCGGAAAACTTCGGTAGCTGTCCGGTGCCATACATCGACGCGGAGTTCACCATGTACGGCGGTAGAACCTCGGTGTAGCCATGCTCGCGCGTGTGCACATCGAGCATGAAGTTGGCCAGTGCGCGCTCTAATTTCGCGCCTTGATCCCAGTACACGGCGAAGCGCGCGCCGGAGAGTTTGGAAGCGCGCTCCAGATCGAGCACTCCAAGATTCTCGCCTAACTCCCAATGTGGTTTTGGTTCAAAATTGAACTTTGGTGGCTGACCCCAACGCCGGGCCTCAACATTGTCATGTTCGCTATTTCCAACTGGCACGCTGGAGTGCGGTAGATTCGGAATCTGCGACATTACCGTTCGCAGCTCCTCTTCGAGTTGGGCCGCGAGCTTCTCCTGGCGCTCTCCCTCCTCGCGAAGAGATTTCGTCTCTTCCATCAGCGCGGTGGCATCTTCACCAGCCCGCTTGCGCCGTCCGACTTCTTCTGACTTCTTGTTGCGCTCAGCTTTCAAGGTTTCGGAAGCGGTGATCGCCTGGCGCCGACGCGCATCGAGATCGCGGAAGCCGCCAAACAGCTCCTGCGGATTCATCCCGCGCTGCCGCAGCTTTTCTTCCACTTCGGGCAGGTGCTCACGAACGTAGTTAAGATCGAGCATAAGAGAACTAATGTACAGAATTCCTCGTTCCAGCGACAAAGGTCCGTGTTGACGCTGCTCATGTACTTGCTCAGGTAAATCTTTCCAGCGATTGCGAGGCAACCTTCTTCTTTGCTCGCAACTGACTGATCCCAGTGCTGCTATCCCGAACTGCTGATCAGCACTTTGGCCACGCACCTGCAGCCTTAATGCTGCGCTTTGGGAGAGTACACGATGAACGTTGCGCGAAAACCCGCTCGGGACAACTTAAAGGCAGGCGACAGAGTTCCCGAATCAGGAATTTACGATGTGATCCACCGCAACTGTCCGTCGCAAGTGATACAAGCTCTGTTCCTCCGAGGCGAAGTTCTGCCCGAATGCAGGTTCTGCGCACACAGGGTGAAGTTCCAGCTAAACCAGGCTATGCCTCACATCTCGGAGGATCTTGATTTTCGGAGCTAGGAGCTTAGGACAGCGAGTGAGCGCAGAGTTGACGAAGGGCGTCACGGTCCGCAGGGGAAACCCTCGTAAATTCGAAACCATGGCGCAAGCCCTTTCGATATCGCAACCGAGCGCTTACTTGAATGTCTTTTCGCGAGTGCAGCCCCGGCAAGCGGATTGTCAGGTTTCGTTTCTCATCGGCAAATCGCTCGCTGATCACAGCGCCCATGCCACCTTCGCTCAGATTCGTCGTGTGACCTTGCAAAATCAGCGGCTTTTTAAGATGACGGGCTTCCACCGTTATCGGTAGATCAAGCTCAACGCGACGAAAAGTGCGCACGCTGTCGAATTCTGGAAGCGGTTCCGAAAGCGAACTCTCCATGGGTCCCGCGAGGTCCCAATCGTGGTGCACATGATCGATCTCGCGATCCAGCCGGAATCGGACCGAGCCTCGACAAGTTCGACAAAGAGGAAACTCCTCTCCGCGAATCACCAGCACCTCATGCATCCCACGATGCTGATTCAAATGTTTGACTAGATAAACGCCGCTCGCCGGAGCAAGCTGCCCGGGTTGACACACTACACTTTGGGGATCCCCGTTGGCCACAGGACCTCGATTTCATTAAATTGATACCGCGCACAAACCGGGGAACCTCGGCCAGAGGAACTGCGACGGGACTTTCCTGAAC
>Ga0134125_10001209_pt1 | contig 32070 bp, 12 predicted proteins | sample KB31751_FD_96464 | JGI IMG/M metagenome (GOLD analysis project Ga0134125, IMG submission 96464) | Terrestrial soil microbial communities with excess Nitrogen fertilizer from Kellogg Biological Station, Michigan, USA - KB3-175-1 | ecosystem: Environmental > Terrestrial > Soil > Unclassified ...
AAACGCGCCGCCCCAGGCCTTGACCTGCGCCGCGGGATCGAAGCCCGAAAGCGTGTCGACGAAGAGAGCCACCCGGCCGCCGCCGCCGGTGCCCGCGTTCCAGCCGCTGCTGCTCTGGTAGTCACCGCCCGAAACGTCGATCAGCCCGGCGCCGCTCATCGTCGCCGCCGTGATCAGCACGCTGCCGCCCGCGCCGCTCGAATCCGTATAACCCGCGGCCTGCTTCTTCTCGCCCCGCGAGCGGATCTCGCCGTTGAGAACCAGGTCGGCCGCGGTGAGCGCCAGCACGCCGCCGCCGCTGCCGCCCGTGCTGCAGCAGTTCTTCATCGAGCCGCCACCGCCACCCAGGAACGGCCGGTAGATGCTGTCGTAGACGTCGCCAATCGGACCTGAGTACAGGCCGACCGAGCCCAGGCCGCCGTGGCTGCCGCCCGCATCCACCCCCGAGGCCGTCACACCCGACGGCGCACTGCCGGGGGTGTTCGAGGACTGACCGCCGAGATAGCCGAGGTTGCTCACGTCGAGCAGGCCGCCGCACTGAATGCGCGTCGAACCCGCGACCGTCAGGTTGACCGTCTGGCCCGAGAGCCCCACGACCTTGGCGCCGTTGAGCAGGGTCAGCGAAGCCAGGCTGAGCGGTGCCTGAACGGTGAAGGTGCCGGCGCCGAGATAGAGGTCCTGGCCGTTGCGGGCCGTGGTGAGGTTCTGGTTGCCGGTGAGCGCCGCCGCCGGCACCTTGAGCGTCAGCGACGCGAAGCCCACGCCGCCGCCGAAGTCGCGGGCCTCGACCCGTACCGTGAAGGTGGTGCCCGGAGCGGCACCAGCCGGCGGCGTCCAAGTCAAGCTGCCGCTGACGGTGGCCGTATTGGGGGTGAAGGTCTGCTGTGTCACACCGTCCACCACCAGCGAGTAGCTCTGGATCGACTGATCGTCCGTGGCCGTGAAGGGGATCGTCAGGGCTGTGCCGGGCACCACGAAGTCGCCGCTGGCCGGGCAGGCGCCGAGGGTCACCACCGGCGCATTGGGATCGACCACCGGCTGGACGTGGATCGTGCGGGTCGCCGCGAAGCGGTTGCCCGAGAGGTCCGTGGCCGTCGCCGTGATGACGAAGTCCGTGGCCTGCGTCACACCGGGCGCCGTGACCGCCCAGGTATAGGGGGACGCGGTCACGGTCGACGACTGGCCGTTGAAGGTGAACGTCACGTTCTTGATGCCGAGGACGTCCTGGAGGCTCGCCGCCACCGAGAAGTTGGTGCCGGCGGTGAGGTTGGCCCCCGCCGCCGGGCTGGTGAGCTGGATCGACGGCGCGTAGCTCTCCGTCCAGCCCGAGCCCGGCGTGTTGCCGGCGGTGACGCGGTCGAGGGCGATGCCCTTTGCGCCGTTGCGCACGGTGACGCTGTTGAAGCGGTAGATGCCGTCGTAGGTGTCGCCCACGTGGACCGTCGAGGAGAGCGGCGGCGTGGGCACGTTGAGCGTCAGGCTGGTGCCGTGGTGACTGTGGCCCAGGATGGTGTAGAGGGTGTTGAAGTCGCCGTTGAACGCCACCTCGGCGGCGCCGAGGAAGGAGCGGAAGTCGGCCTCGTTGTCGGTGAAGCCGTTGCCGGCCACCGCGTCGATGATGCCGTGGCCCACCACCAGCAGCTCGGTGTACTGATTCGAGGCGTTGCCGGCGTTGCCGGCGTTGTCCAGGATCAGGTCGCCGAGGCCTTGAGCGTCCGGCTTGACGAAGATCGTGCCCGCGGCGCCCCAGGTGAGCGGATCGGTCGAGCTCGTCTTGCCGCCCGCCGCCAGGGTACGGCCGAGGAGGCCGGAGTCGATGGCCGCGCCGTAGAGGGCGATGCGGCCGCCGCTTCCCGCCCCCGCCGTACCGCCGGCGCCCACGCTGCCGGAGGCCTGGATAAGGCCGGCGCCGCGGATGGCCGCGCCGTTGAGGCGGATCGAGCCGCCGGCACCGCCGGCGCCCGAGGCACCCGTCTCGCCGTTGGCCAGCACGGAGCCGTCGACGATGGCGTTGCCGGTCGCCGTGATGCGCACGATGCCGCCGCCGTCGCGCCCCTTGGCGCCGCTGTAACCGCCGCCGGCTCCGGAGTCGCGCGGATCATAGAAGCTGCCGTAGACCGGGCTCGAGCCGTCGAACTGGCCGCCGCGTCCGCCGTAGCTGGCGCCGATGCCGGCGTTGGCGCCCTCGGTCTGCACGTTGCCGAAGCCCCAGGCCCGCGCGCCGGAGGAGGAGCTGCCCAGGAAGCCGCGGCCCGTGACGTCGATCGCGCCGGTGCAGGAGACGTAGACGTCGCGCTGCACCGTCAGGTCGAGTTTGGACTCCAGCGCCGAGGTGGTCTCCGGATGCGTCACCTTGGCGCCGTCGAGGACCACCAGGTCGCGGAAGGTGTGGGCGCCGCTCAAGGTGAGGGTGCCGCCCGCCACCACCACGCTGGTGTTGTCGAGCGAGGTGTCGGTGGCCGCCACCGCGCGGTCCGCCGTGATCAGGCTGCCTACGACCCCCTTGATGGCGAGCGTGGCGTCGGCCGTGGTGCCGGTGAAGCTCCTGGCGCGGGCGGTGACGGTCACCACAGCCCCGTCCGCGGTGCCGGCGGGCAGGGTGAAGTGGTGGATGAACGGTGCCTGGAAGTCGGTCGAGAGGAGCGTCGTGCCAAGGTAGAACTCCACCCGCTCGATGCCGTTGTCGTGGCTCGCCGCGACGTTGAGGTCGATGGCGGTGCCCGGCGCCATGAGGACCCCCGGCGTCGGGCAGGCGAAGGCCACGGCCGGAGCGGCGCCCGGCGCCAGCGGCCGCAGGTGGATCAGGCGGGTCGCCGTCGAGTGATTGTCATTGGTGTCCACCGCCTCGACGGTGATGGGCACATCGCCTTCCTCGGTCACCGTCGGCGCCGGCACCGACCAGGTGTAGGGCGCGGCCGTGACCGTGGAGCTCTGATCGCCCAGGCGGAAGGTCACCGAGGCCACGCCGCGGTCGTCCGTGACCGTGGCCGCGATCGCGACGGTCTGGCCCGAGGTGTAGATCGTGCCCGCCGCCGGCTGGGTCACCGCAATGGTGGGCGGCGTGATGTCGTACAGGGTCAGCGTCGAGCCCGATGCCGTGGTCGTGGAGCCGATCACCGCGCCGTCCAGGAACTGGAGAGCGGCCCGTCCCTTGACGTTGAGAGTGTCGAACTTGTAGAGGCCGAGGTAGGTGTTGCCCACCGATACGGCACCCGCCGCACCGGCGAGGAGCAGCCGGCGGCGGTCGTCGCTCTGGGCGATCACCGCGTAGTCGGTGCCGTTGATACGCACCCACAACCCGACCACTCCAAGGTCGAACTTGCGCGTGGAATCCTGCGGCTCGATCCACAGGGCCGTGGCGTTGCCCGGCTCGGTGTAGACGGCGCCGACGATCCCCTTGCCGATGGATGGCGGCACGGTCGTGCCGGCGGTGCCGGACGTCGCGCCCTGATCGACGAGCAGCGCGCCGTAGGTGTCGGCCGCCTTCTTGTAGAAGACCGTTCCCGGCGCCGCGAAGAGCGTGCTGTTGCTGTTGGCGCCGCCCCAGGCCTTCACCTGGGCCGCCGGATCGAAGCCGTTCCACGTCCCGGTGACGATCGACACCCGGCCGCCGCCGCCCGCGTACAGGGAGCCATTGCAAGTGCTGCCTCCCGAGACGTCGATCGCGCCGGCACCGCTCACCACTCCCGCCACGACGGCGACCGTGCCGCCGGCCCCGATGCCGCCGTAGCAGCCCGCCGTGCCGCCCTTGGCCCAGATCTGGCCGCCGAGCGCCACTTCGCCGGCATCGATCCGCACCACGCCGCCGCCCGCGCTGCCGAAGTTGCTGCTGTTGTACGCGGCGCCGCCGCCTCCGGCCAGGCGCGGCGCGAAGAGGCTGTCGTAGACCTCGCCGGCACCCGTCTGTCCGCCCCGGCCGCCGTGGCTTCCACCAGAGGCGCTTCCCGTCGAAGCCGCGACTCCTGCCGGGACATAGCCGTCGAGATGACTGGCGCTGCCCGCCGCGTAGCCCTGGCCCGAGACGTCGAGGCGAGCGCCGGACTCGACCGTCAGCTTACCGGTCAACGACAGCCGCAGCTCGCTACCGCGGGCCGCCCGCAGCACGGAACCGTTCAAAACCTCGGCCTGGGTGCCGGTCACGGTGCCCGCCAGCTCCACGTCGCCGCTGTCGAACACGGTGTCCGTGGAGGCCAGCGGATCCTGCGCGTCGACACCGGCGCCGTTCTTCAGCTCCACGCGGTCGAAGCGGTACTCGCCCTGCCAGGTCGCGGCCCCGGTGACGCTCGCCGCTCCGGCGAGGCGCACCCGGCCGCCGGCGTCGAGCTCCGCCACGGCGTAGGCTCCGAGATCGGCTCCCGCAACGTCCTTCAGGCGCATCCAGACGCCTGCCCACTTCGGGAGGAAACCCGCCGCGGAGCTCACCCAGAGATCGCTTCCGGAAACGGCCGTCGCGGTCACCGAGCCGCCGCCCAGCACCGGCAGCTCCGTCGTCAGGCTCACCCGGTCGGTACTGCCGACCTCTCCGGCGTCGATCAGCAGGGAGCCGTAGGGATCTCCCGCCTTCTTGTAGTAGATCGTTCCCGGCGCCGCGGCGGACGTGCCGGTGCCGTCGCCACCGCTGCCACCCCAGGCCTTCACCTGGGTGGCCGGGTCGAAGCCGCTCCAGATCCCGGTGACGATGGATACCCGGCCGCCGCCGCCCATGGTCACGGCGCCGCAGTGGCCGTCGCCGCCCGAGGCGTCGATCGTGCCCCCACCGCTGACCACGCCGGCCACGATGGCCACCGCGCCGCCGGCTCCGACGCCATAGCAGAGAGGCTGGAAGGCGCCGCGCGCCCGGATCTCGCCCGCCAGCGCCACTTCGCCGGCCGCGATGCGGACGATGCCGCCGCCCGGCGCGCCGACGTTGAGGCTGTTGTAGGCCGCGCCGCCGCCGCCCGCCTGGGTGGGCGCATAGAGGCTGTCGTAGACCTCGCCGGCCACACCGCCGGAGCCGGTGGCGCCCCGGCCGCCGTGGCTGCCGCCCGCCGACGGGCTCGTCGAGGCCGTCACTCCGGCGGGCGCATAGCCGTCGACGTGGCTGCCGCCGCCCGCCGCATAGCCCTGGCCCGTCACGTCGAGCCGCGCTCCCGTCTCGATCGTCAGCTTGCCGGTCAGGGTAAGCCGCAGCTCGCTGCCGCGCGCCGGCCGCACCACCGCGCCGCTCAGCAGCTTCGCCGTGGCGCCCGTCACCTCTCCCACCAGCTCCGCGTCGCCGCTGTCGAACACGGTGTCCGCCGCGGCCAGGGCGTCCTTGGCGTCCAGCCCGGCGCCGTTCTTCAGCTCCACCCGGTCGAACCGGTACTCACCCTGCCAGGTCGCGGCGTTCGCCGCGGCCGCCGCACCGGTCAGCCGCACCCGGCCGTTGCCGTCCAGGTCAACGACCTGGAAAGCCCCGAGATCGGAGCCGGAGGCGCCGCGCAGCCGCACCCACGCTCCCACCCACTTCACCAGGAAGGCCGGCGAGGAGCTCACCCAGAGGTCGCCGCTCGAGACCTCGGTGCTCGCCACGGCACCGCTGCCCAGCGCCGGCAGCTCCGTCGCCGGGCTCACCCGGTCGACGCCGCCGACCTCGCCGGCGTCGATGAGCAGGGCGCCGTAGGTATCCGCCGCCTTCTTGTAGTAGATCGTTCCCGGCGCGGCGGCCGACGTGCCGTTGCCGTCGCCACCGCTGCCACCCCAGGCCTTCACCTGGAAGGCCGGATCGAAGCCGTTCCAGATCCCAGTGACGATGGACACCCGGCCACCACCGCCCATGTTCACGGCACCGCAGTGACCATCGGCGCCCGAGGCGTCGATCGTGCCCGCACCGCTCACCGTGCCCGCCGCGATCGACACCGTGCCGCCCGCGCCCGAGCCATAGCAGAGGGGCTGGAAGGCGCCGCGCGCCCGGATCTCACCCGCCAGCGCCACTTCGCCGGCCTCGACGTGCACCACGCCGCCGCCGGCGGTGCCAATATTGAGATTGTCGGCGGCCGCGCCGCCGCCGCCCGACTGGCGTGGCGCGTAGACGCTGTCGTACACCTCGCCGGGCACACCGCCGGCGCTGTTGCCGCCCCGGCCGCCGTGGCTACCGCCCGCCGACGGGCTCTTCGACGGGATCACGCCGTCCGGCGCGTAGCCATCCACATGGCCGTTGACGCCCGCCCCATACCCGGCGCCTGAGGCGTCCAGCCGCGCCCCCGTCTCGACCGTCAGCTTGCCGGTCAGGATGAGCCGCAGCTCGCTCCCCCGCGCCGGCCGCACCACCGCGCCGCTCAGCAGGTTGGCGGTGGCGCCCGTCACCTCGCCCGCCAGCTCGGCGTCGCCGCCGTCGAAGACCGTGGCGGTCGAGGCCACCGGGTCCCGCGCGTCGAGACCGGCGCCGTTCTTGATCTCCACCCGGTCGAAGCGGTACTCGCCCTGCCAGGTCGCCGCCCCGTCCACACCGGCCGCTCCCAGCAGCCGCACCCGGGCGGAGGCGTCGACCTCTGCCACAGCGTAGGCGCCCAGGTCGGCTCCGGCGGCGCTCTTCAAGCGCATCCAGGCGCCCACCCATTTCAGCAGGAAGCCTGGCGAGGCGCTCACCCAGAGATCGCCACCGGCAACCTCCACCGCCGCCACCGTGCCGGTGCCCAGCACCGGCAGCTCCGTGGAAAGGCTCACACGGTCGACGCCGCCGACCTCTCCGGCATCGATCAGCAGGGCACCGTAGGTGTCCCCCGTCTTCCGGTAGTAGATGGTCCCCGGCGCGGAGGCGTAGATGCCGGCGCCGTCGGTGATGCTGCCGCCCCAGGCCTTCACCTGGGACGACGGGTCGAAGCCGCTCCAGGTCTCGGTCACGATCGACACCCGGCCGCCGCCGCCCGTGGTCACTCCGCCGCAGTGGGAATCGCCGCCCGAGGCGTCGATCAGGCCGGCGCCGCTCACCGTGCCGGCAGCGATCGCCACCGTGCCCCCGGCGCCGACGCCGTAACACAACGGATTCGAGGCGCCCCGGGCCCGGATCTCGCCGGCCAGCGCCAGCTCGCCGGCCTCGATGTGCACCACGCCGCCGCCTGCCGTGCCGACGTTGAGGCTGTCGTAGGCCGCGCCGCCGCCGCCCGCCTGGCTCGGCGCGAAGACGCTGTCGTAGACCTCGCCCGCAACGCCGCCGGCGGCGTTGCCGCCCCGGCCGCCGTGGCTGCCGCCTGCCGACCGGCTCGTCGAGGCGGTGACGCCCGTGGGAGCGTAGCCGTCCACGTGGCTGCCGCCGCCCGCCGCGTATCCCAGGCCCGTCACGTCCAGCCGCGCTCCCGCCTCGATCGTCAGCTTGCCCGGGGTGATGATCCGCAGCTCCCCTCCCGAGGCGGGGCGCACCACCGCTCCGGTCTTGACCCGGACGTTGGTGGCGGTGATGGCGCCGCTCACCTGGGCGTTGCCCTCCAGCACCAGCTCGGGCCCGACGATCGGGTCGGTGGCCCGCAGGCCGGCGCCGCTCTTGAAATCGATGCGGTCGAAGCGGTACTCGCCCTTGAAGGACGCCGGGCCGGCGGCTCCAGCCGCTCCGGCGAGACGAATCCTGCCGGCGCCGTCGACGTCCGCCACGGAGAAGACCCCCAGATCCGTACCGCCGGCGTTCGACAGGTGCACCCACACGCCCAGCCACTTCACGGCGAAGGGCGTCGCCGCGCTCACCCACAGGTCGCCGCCCGCGGCCTCGGTCGCCGTGACGGCCCCGCCGCCCAGCGCCGGCAGATCCGTCGTCAGGCTCACCCGGTCGACGCCGTTGATCTTGCCGGCGTCGATCAGCAGGGCGCCGTAGGTATCGCCCGTCTTCTTGTAGTAGATCGTACCCGGCGCCGCGGCCGAGAGGCCGGTTCCGTCGCCGCCCGAGCCGCCCCAGGCCTTCGCCTGTGCCACCGGGTCGAAGCCGTTCAGGGTCCCCGCCACGATCGACACCCGGCCGCCGCCGCCCATGGTCACGGCGCCGCAGTGGCCGTCGCCGCCCGAAGCGTCGACCGTGCCCGCACCGCTCACCACGCCGGCCACGATCGCCACCGTACCTCCGGCACCCACTCCATAGCAGAGGGGCTGGAAGGCACCCCGCGCCCGGATCTCGCCCGCCAGCGCCACCTCGCCGGCGTCGATGCGCACCACGCCGCCGCCCGAGGTACCGATGTTGAGACTGTTGTAAGCCGCGCCGCCGCCGCCCGACTGGCGCGGGGCGTAGACGCTGTCGTAGATCTCGCCCGCCACGCCGCCGCTGGCATTGCCGCCCCGGCCGCCGTGGCTGCCGCCCGCCGACGGGCTCGTCGAGCCCGCCACGCCGTCCGGCGCGTAGCCGTTCGGGTGGCTGCCGCTGCCCAGCGCGTAGCCCAGGCCCGTGACGTCCAGCTTCGCTCCCGCCTCGATCGTCAGCTTGCCGGTGAGCGACAGCCTCACCTCGCCGCCGCGCGCCGGGCGCAGCACCGCGCCGCTCGCGACCCGGGCCGTCGCGCCCGTCACCTCGCCCGTCAGCTCCGCGTCGCCGCCGACGAGCATGTCGGCCGCGGCCACCGGATCCCGTGCGTCGAGACCCGCGCCGTTGCGCAGCTCGACGCGGTCGAACCGGTACTCGCCCTGCCAGGTGGCCGCTCCGGCCACGCTTCCGGCTCCCGTCAGCCGCGCCCGGCCTGCGTCGTCCACTTCGGCGACCGCGAAGGCGCCCAGGTCGGCTCCGGCCGAGCTCCTGAGGCGCATCCACACGCCCACCCATTTCACCAGGAAGGCCGGCGAGGCGCTCACCCAGAGATCGCCGCCCGCGACCGTCGCCGCCGTGACCGGACCGTTGCCCAGAACCGGCAGCTCGGTCGCCAGGCTCACCCGGTCGGTGCCGGCGATCTCCCCGGCGTCGATCAGCAGGGCGCCATAGGTGTCCGCAGACTTCTTGTAGTAGATCGTCCCCGGCGCCGACGCGGAGGTGCCGGTGCCATCGCCCGTGCCGCCGCCCCACGCCTTCACCTGGGAGGCCGGATCGAAGCCGTTCCAGGTCCCCGTCACGATCGATACCCGGCCGCCGCCGCCCGTGTTCGCGCCGCCACAGTGCGTATCGCCGCCCGAGGCGTCGATCGCGCCGCCGCCGCTCACCGCTCCGGCCACGATCGCCACGGTGCCCCCGGCACCCGAGCCGTAGCAGGAAGGCTGCAAGGTTCCCCGGGCCCGGATCTCCCCGGCCAGCTCCATCTCGCCCGCCTCGATGTGCACCACGCCGCCACCCGACGTGCCGACGTTGAGAGCGTTGTACGCCGCGCCGCCGCCGCCCGCCTGCCGGGGCGAGTACACGCTGTCGTAGACCTCGCCGCCAACCGCGCCGGAAGACCCGTTGCCGCCCCGGCCGCCGTGGCTGCCGCCCGCCGAGGGGCTCTGCGATCCCGTCACGCCGGCCGGCGCGAAGCCATCGACATGGCTGCCGCCGCCCGCCGCGTACCCAAGTCCCGAGACGTCCAGCCGCGCCCCGGCCTCGATCGTCAGCTTGCCCGGCGTGACGATCCGCAGCTCGCCGCCCGCGGCCGGCCGCACCACCGCACCGCTCTTGATCCTCACGTTCGCCGCGGTGATCGCCCCGCTCACCTGCGCGTTGCCCTCCAGGGTCAGCTCGGGGCCGACGACCGGGTCGGCCGTCTGGACGCCGCCGCCGTTCTTGAGGTCGATGCGGTCGAACCGGTACTCACCCGTGAAGGTCGCCGCCGCTACGGCACCCGCGGCACCCGTCAGGCGCAGACGGCCGGCGCCGTCGATCTCGGCCACCGGGAAGACCCCGAGATCCGCTCCGGCGGAGCCATAGAGATGCACCCAGACCCCCAGCCACTTCGCGGCGAACCCCGCCGTGGAGCTCAGCCACAGGTCGGCACCCGCGGCCTGCGCCGCCGTCACCGGCCCGCTGCCCAGGGCCGGCAGCTCCGTCGGGAGGCTCGCCCGGTCGACGCCGCCGATCTCCCCGGCGTCGATCAGCAGAGCGCCGTAGGTGTCGCCCGTCTTCCTGGAGTAGACGGTTCCCGGCGCCGCGGCGAAGGGGTTCGTACCGTCGCCCGTGCCGCCACCCCAGGCCTTGGCCTGGGCCGCCGGATCGAAGCCGTTCCAGGTCCCCGTCACGATCGACACCCGGCCGCCGCCGCCCGTCGTCACCGCGCCGCAATGGCTGTCGCCGCCCGAGGCGTCGATCGCACCCGCGCCGCCCATCACGCCGGCCACGATGGTGACCGCGCCTCCGGCGCCGACGCCGTAGCACGTGGGATTCGAGGCTCCCCGGGCCTGGATCTGCCCCGCCAGAGCCACCTCGCCTGCCGAGATCCGCACCCTGCCGCCACCCGCCGTGCCGACGTTGAGGCTGTTGTAGGCCGCGCCGCCGCCGCCGGACTGGCTCGGGGCGTAGACGCTGTCGTAGACCTCGCCCGCCACGCCGCCGGTGGCGTTGCCGCCCCGGCCGCCGTGGCTGCCGCCCGCCGACGGGCTCGTCGAGGCGGTGACTCCCACGGGAGCGTAGCCATCCACATGGCTGCCGCCGCCGGCCGCGTAACCGAGACCCGTCACGTCGATCTTGGAGCCGCAGGCGATCTCCACCAGTCCGCCGGCGGTCACGTCCACCGCGCCGCCGGCCGTGGACTTGAGGGTCACGCCCTGGAGGATCAGGCCGCCGACATGGAGAGGCGCCGAGACCGTGACGGTACCCTTCGAGAGGAACACCGTCTGCCCGGCGTAGAGGTCCGCGAGCGTGCGGTCGCCCTTCAAAGCGATACCCGCGGTCACCGTCACCGCGACGTCGGAGGAGGCGACGTTACCAGCGAAGTCGCGGGCCTCCAGATGCAGGGTCAGCACGTCGCCCGGAGCCGCCGTGGCGGCCACCGTCCAGGGGGCGGAGGTGGAGACGTTCGCGCTGTCCGCCAGCGGCACGTCCGCCAGGGTCGCGCCGTTCACCGTCAGCTTGTAGCTCTCGATCCCCTCGTCGTCCGTGAGATGGAAGGGGACGTCGAGCTCGGCGCCGGGCACGACGTGCCGGGCGAAGCAGCCGAGATCCACGACCGGCGCGTGGGTGTTCACCCGCGGCAGGACGTGGACGGTGCGCACCGACGCCACGTGGTTGCCCCAGGAGTCCACCGCTTCGAGCTGCAGGGCGACGTCGGTGGGCGAGGCCACGACCGGCACCGGCAGGCTCCAGGAGTACGGGGACACGCTGTCGATCAGCACCCAGCGGCCGGTGCTCAGGGCGACGGAGGTCACTCCGGCGGGATCGACCACCGTGGCGCTCACCGTCATGCGGTCACCGGAGGTGAAGGTCGTCCCCTCGGCCGGCAGGACGTTCGAGATGACGGGCGGCGTCGTGTCCACGGTGAAGAAAGTGGTCGTAAACGGCGCCGTCATGGCGTTGCCCACCCGGTCGGCGACGCCCTGGAGGGTGAGCTGATAGGCGTGGCCGTCGATCAGCGCGGAGATCGGGTTCACGGTCACTGTGCGGCCCGCGGTGTCGAGCTGGAAGGTGGTAGTGACGCCCGTGCCCGCCGTCACGTCCAGGAGCACAAGGTGGGTGCCGGAGAGCGAGAACAGGTCCACCGGCTCGTTGAACATCACCCGGACCTGGGCGGCGAGCGAGACCTGCTTGGCGTTGTTGGCCGGATAGACCTCGATGACCACCGGTGGCAGCACGTCCGCGGTGGTGAAGCTGGTCTGCACCGACTGGTCGAGGCGGCGGCCGGCGACGTCGAAGAGCTGCTCGGCCGTCACCTTGAGCCGGTAGGTGGTGAAGTTCTGGAGCGGCTGGTAGGGCACGATCCGGATCGCCGTGTTGCCGTCGATCCAGGTGTTGTTGGCGCCCACCCAACTGCCGGACGAGGTCTCGAGGTGGACGACGTTGTTGACCAGGTTGCGCGACGGGTCCATGGCCTCGCTGAAGCGCACCACCGGCTGGGTGTTGAGCGCCAAGTCGACGGCGCCGTTGGCGGGGGTGATCTCCACGACCTTCGGGCTCGCCGAGTCGAGGACGACGGTGCCGAGATCGCGGATCTCGCCGTTGACCGACAGGCTGCCGCGGATCTCGCGCGAGCCGGGGCCGAAGCTCTCCTGGAAGACGAGGAGGAAGCCGCCCATGGGGACCGACGGCAGGGTGAAGAAGCCGGCGTCGTTGGTGAAGGTGGTCAGGGTGCGGCCGGCGATCTGCAAGGCGACCAGGGCGTTGGGCGCCGGCGTCGTGCCGTCGGCGAGCACCACCGTGCCGCGGATCTGCGCCGAGTTTTCGAGCGCCAGGTTGACCTGGACGATCTCCCCCTCGTGGGTCAGCACGCCGGTGGCCGAGCCCCTGAGGCCGTTGGCCGGATTGGTGGCGTACGCCGTCACCCGGCCCTCGCCGGCGCCCTGGAAGGTGATGGCATTGTCGGTGCCGGTGTCGCCCGTGAACCGCTTCCAGCCGTAGAAGCCGTCGTTGACCACCTCGACGGTGGCGGCGTTGACCGGATTGCCGAAGCTGTCGCGGACGTTGACCACCACCGAGCCGATGGGGTGGATGCGCACGTCGATCTTGACCGGCCCCAGCTCGGTGAGGTTGCCCCAGGTCTCGCCCCCGTGCGGCCCGCCCACCTCATGGGTCTGCACCCGGAAGACATGCCCGAGGATGACGCCGTTGAAGGAGTAGTTGCTGTCCAGCGTGGCGCCGACGTTCAGCCCGTCCTGGTTCAGCACGGTGTTGGCGTTGGGGAAGACGCCGTCCGGCGCGCCCAGGGGGTTCAAGACACTGCCGATGACCGTTCCCTGACGCTCCAGGAACAGATCCTGGGTCACCCGCTGCCCCTCGCTGACGATCTCGCCCCGGCCGTTGGCCACCCGCCGCCCGCCCGGCTCGCGGCTGAAGAGGTCGAACCGCCCCTGGGGGATGCCGAGGAACTCGAAGTAGCCGTCCGCCCCCGTGCTGCTGTAGGTGGAGAAGCCGACCAGGCCGGAGGAGTAGAGCCGCACGGTGGCCGCCGGGATGGCCACGGTGCTGCCCGGCTCGTAGAGATGGCCGTCCACGGCGCCCCGGGCCTCGAGCTGGAAGTCGCCCTGTACCACTTGGTTGTTCTGGCTGAGCTGCAGACCGTTGCGCCGGCCGTGACGGCCGGTACGGGGGTCGAGCGCCTGGACGTCGTAGAACGCCATTGGCAGCAGGTTGAACTCGAACTTGCCGTCGGCGTCGGCGTTGATGGTGTCGAAGAGGCCGCCCCAGCGCAGGAGCTGGACCTCGGCCGAGGCCGCCGGGGAGCCGTCGCCGGGGTTGGTGATCCGTCCCTGGATCTTGCCCGTGGGCTCCAGGAAGATGGTGACGCCCGCCACCTCCTCGCCGTCCGCCTTGATCTCCACCGTCGTCTTGCCGCCGAGGCCGCCGAGCGAGGGCGCCCGAGCCGAGAGGGTGACGGTGCCGGCGAAGATGTTGTGGAACTCGAAGTTGCCGCCGGCGTCGGCGTTGACGACCAGCGTCCGGTTCGGGAAGGAGCCCTCGTGCAGGGTCACCACCGAGCCGGCGATGAGATTGCCGTTGGCGTCGGAGACCCGGCCGGAGATCGAGCCCTGCTTGGGCAGCACGATCTCCAGGTCGAGCACCTGGCCCTTCTGATTGAAGCGCACCCAGGCTTGCGTCTTGCGGAAGACGACGCCGTTCTCCCACGTCACGTCCACCGGGAAGGCCCACGGCGTGGGCGGCAGCAGCTCGAAGCTGAAGCGCCCTTCGGCGTTGGTCAGCATGTCGTTGGCGAGGCTCGGGTGCCTGAGCTCGACGTGGGCTCCCAGGACCGGGGTGACGCCGTCCTGATCGAGCACCCGGCCCTTGATGGTGCCGGTGACGTTGCGCTCGAAGAGGACGTTCTGGGTCTGGTCCTCGCCGTGGTTCACCAGCTCGCCGCGGATCGTCTTGCTGCCATAGAAGGAGTTGGAAATGGTGATGACGTAGGGGCCCACCAGAGCGTCGGGGATCGACCAGGTGCCGTCCGCGGCGGTGGTGATCGTGTGGGCTGCCAGATCGAGCCCCACCAGCTCCAGGCGCACGGCCGTGGTGCGGTAGGTCACCAGGGCGGTGACGCCGATGGGCTGGCCCGAATCGTTCTCCGCTTGGACGACGCCGTGGATCGATCCCTTCTTGAAGCGGATCGAGACGAACGGCGTGTCGCCGACGAAGCGCACCAAGGCTCCCGTCGAGCCTCCGGAAGCGCCCTTGAAGGCGTGCACGCCGTAGCCGCCCACGCCCAGGTTGGGAATGCTGAAGCGGCCGGAGGAGTCGGTGGTGGCGGTGCGGTACCAGTGCTGGTCGTCCGCCGCGAGGTGGACGGTGGCGCCCGTCACCGGGCCGCCGTCGAACCCCAGGACCTCGCCGGCGATGCCGCCGAGGATGGTGGCGTCCTGGAAGTAGAAATTCTTGTCGACCACCTGCCCCTCGACGCCGATGGTCACCGCCTCGCTGAGCTTGACCTGCTTGTCGAGATCGGCGGCCGAGATGTTGCGGGTGCCGGCGAACACGCCTTCCAGCACGTAGTGGCCCTGCGCGTCGGTGACGGTCTTGAACGGCGTGCCCTCGGCCCAGACGATGACGCCGAACATGGGCACGTCGGAGCCGTTGACCTTCCTGTAGACGAAGCCCTGCACCACGCCGCGCTGGTCGCGCATGGTCAGGTTGACCTGATTGACCTGGTCGGGGTGGATGGTGAAGAAGACCTGCACGCCCGACTGCCCGGTCTGGTTCTCGAAGGTCGAGATCTCGCCCCGGCCGGCCGGCACCGGCCCGAAGTCGAAGGTGCCGTCGGCGGCGCTGCGCTTCGTCCCCACCAGGTTGCCGTCGGTGTAGAGGGCCACGTAGGCCCCGGCCACCGGCGTGGTGCCGTCCGGCCGGAAGATGGTGCCCCGCACGACGCCGTTGGCCACCGGCTGGTCCGGCCGGCGCAGGATGACGAGATCGAACTGGACGACGCTGCCGGCCTCGGGGACCGCGACCGTCTTCACCACGAACTTCCCCTGGCCGTCGCTGGCGGAGAGGGTGATGGTGCCCACGGCGACGTCGCTCACCGAGTAGTTGCCGTTGGCGTCCGGCAGCACCGATTTCCCCTCGCGGAACACCGGGCTCTCAGCCGTCACCCGCGCGCCGGCCGGCACGCTGCCGTCGTCGTAGGTGACGCGGCCGCGGATGGTGCCGCGGCCGAGCATCACCACGTTGAGCGTCGCATGCTGGCCGACGAAGCGCACCCGCCCCGTGGCCGTGCCGCTGCGGCCGGTCGAGGCGTCGATCCCCGTGAGCTGGTAGATGTCGCTGCACTCCGTCTGGCGCACGTAATCGAAGAGGAAGGCGCCCGAGGCGTCGGCTCGCACCACGGCCGTCTTGTGGGTGCGGCAGTCCTCCTCGCAGAAGAGGCAGCGGTCGCTCTCCCGCAGCTCGACCTCGGCGAAGGGCACGGGCTGGCCGGCCGGCCCGAAGACCTTGCCCTCCACCAGGGTGCCGGGCATGGCGGTGCTCGGAATGCGCACCTGCACGGTGGTGGAGACCACCTGCTCGCCCAGCGGATTCTTGACCCCCGCCACGGTGAGGTTCTGCGGCGTGTAGGGGCTCAAGGGGTTGTTGAAGATCACCCGGATGATGCGCGAGTTGCGCATCCCCTTGAAGGGGTTCTGGATGGTGTTGCCCGAGCCGTCGAGGACGTCGTCCTCGGCCTGCACCCAGCCGCCGTTGGAGACCTTGCCGGGAATCGTGAAGTGGCGCGGATCGGCCGACGCGAGGCTCGCGGGATCGACGTCGGTGGTGAACAGCACCTCGACGACGTGCCCCGTGGGGTCCACCTCGGTGTTGAGCACCGCCGCCAGGGCCTGGAACGGCCGCCGCTGGAGGCTCGAAACCGAGCCGGGGATCTGAAAGTCCACCGTGCCGTCGCCCTGGGTGTCCACCATCAGGACGAAGGACGAGTCCGCGGCCCGGAACGTCACCGTGGCCGTGCCGCCGGCCGCCAGGGAGATACCGTCCCAGCGCACCGTGCGCAGGCCGCCATCGGCGCCCGGCACCAGGAGCTCGAGGCCGGCGGAGACCGCGGCGGAGGCGTTCAGGGCCGCCGCGTACCCCCCGTCCTCGGGCACCGTCATCACCGCCATCTGGCCTTCGGAGCCCAGCGCGTACAGATCGGCGAACGGCAGCTCGCGCAGGCGGGTGGCGTCGTTGCCGCCGCCCCGCAGCCGCTGGCCGCCGGTGCGGCTGGAGATCGTCAGGTTTAGTCCCGAGCCGGTGGCCAGGGCGCCCTGGAGGGCCGGCAGGTAGCCGGTGGTCTTGGCGAAGCGCTCGAAGGTTTGCCGCGGCGAGGTGGCCGCGGCTTCGGCCGCGAAGATCGCACCCAGGGAAGCGCCTACCCGAGCCCCCTTCTGCGTCGTCCGCCGCAGCAGGTCCCACTCCCAGTCGCCGTCGCGCGCGCCGTTCCAGTTCGCGGCGAGCTCGGCCGCGCTGTCGAAGAGATCCTCGCCGAAGGCCACCTGGCGCCCGGCCTGGGAGAGCTGGTAGACCCGGCTGTCGACCATCGAGCGCGAGACCCGCGGCAGGTCGGTGCGCAGCAGCGACGGCGGCGCCGTGGCCAGCGAGAAGCCGAGGCCGATGAGGTTGAGCCCGTTGCGCACCAGGTCCGGAGGCAGCGAATCCGCGGCCCGGGGCAGGATGATGGAGCTGGGCGACAGGGGGATGCCGTTCTCCCCCACGCCCACCGTCAGCTCGAAGGTGGGAACGATCTCGCTCGAGCTGCGCACCGCCGAGGCCACGACGCGGCCCGTGCGCTTCGAGCGCAGGCGGAACTCCACCAGCTCGGCGTCGCCGGGCAGGATGGTGACTGTCTTCTCGTTGACGCCCACCACCTCGACCCCGGTCAGCTTGTCGAGCGGCAGCCTGACCTTCAGCAGGTTGGCCGGCGCGTTGCCGGTGTTGGTGACGGTGAGGAGCAGCGAGTACTCCTCGTCCGTGCGCACCGTGTCGGGGTGGGTGATGGTGACGTTCAAGGTGGGGTCGCGGACGATGACGGCGCCCTTGGCCGTGCCGGTGACCCGCCGGAGCTGGCCGTCGGCCAGGCCGTGGAGCACCCCCTCGAGATCGAACTGGACGATGTGAGTCCCCTCGCGCAGCCCCTCGACCAGCACCTCGGCCTGGCCGGAGGCCTGGGCTACGAGGAAGGTCAGGTCGTCCGCCGTGCCGAGCTTGCCGTCCGGCCCCGGCACCCTTACCGGCACCGGTACGCCGAGCGGCGTCGGCGGGTCCGTCTTCGCCTGGCGCAGGCCCGGCGGCAGGATCACCTTGGCCGTCAGGTCGTGGATCTCCAGCCGGTCTCCCGCCGGAGCGCCGTTCTGGGCGATCAGCATCACCGAGAAGAACTGGTGCAGCAGGCTGACGTCGGTAGGGAAGAGGATGACGCCCGGGATCGGCACGACGTCGTCCTTCGAGCAGTCGCCGTCGGCGGACTCGCAGCCGCCGTTGGACGTATCGCTGTTGTCGTCCTTGGCGAACGAGAGCTGGAACGGCGCCATTCTCGGCGGCTCGAAGCGCACCGAGGAGCTGCGCCAGGCCGGCGCGTCGAAGTTCGTCAGGCCGTCCCAGAGGATGTAGGGGTCCTTGGCCGGCCCATAGTAGATGACGGGGATGTTGTAGTTGACCGTCTCGCCGGCCACCGCGAAGGCGAAGGTGAAGTTGAAGGCCTTGAAGCTGTCGTCGTTGACGACGATGCCGTAGCTGCGGATCTCGTCCAGGGTGAGGGCGCGGGAGGTAACCTTGGTGATCAGCACCTGGGTGACGAGCACCCCCGCCGAGCGCGGCTCGGCGTAGGCCAGCAGGTCGGAGCCCTGCATCAGGCGGATGTTGTCCAGCCGGTACTGGCCTTCGAGGCGCAGGCGGGGAATGCGGAAGGGCTGATTGGGGACCGTCTCCAGGACCAGGATGCCGTTGACCTCCGGACCGGTGAAGTCGGCCACCACCCGCAGATCCTTGGGCAGCACGCCGCGCTCGACGTCGTACCCTTCGAGATGGGTGTCGACGATGGTGGGCGTGTCGAAGGGAACGGTCTGGCTCTCGGGGGAGATGGTGAGCCGGCTGCCGGCGATCAACAGCCGTGCGTTCGCCAGGTCGGCCGCGCCGGCCAGCGCCGGGGTCAGCAGGGCGAACCCGAGGCTCGCCAGCAGTCGTAGAGATCGCTTCCCGCTCATGTCTCTCCCGTCAGGACCAAAAAATCCAGGCCGCCGGCTCCAACGCCGGACGGCCGCACCCCGTGTGCGGTACCTCGAAACGCCGGAGACGAGGGTTCCCTTTGAGCCGTCAGGCCCCTTTCGGCCCGGCGATCCCATGGAGAGAGACACAGCTCCCTCTTGAGGGAAGCCCTCGCTTTCTCGAACGTCTGCCTATAGAAGTATCAGGGTGGTGCCCGAGGGGTCTATAAGAATCTTGCTGTCTTGAGGCCGGGTTCCGGGAAGGACGCCTCCGCCATGCACCAAGGCGGAGGGCGCGGGCTTCCTGGGTCCAAAGAGACGGTCGCACCAGGCGGGGTACGCGGCCCAAAGGCGTCGAGGCCAGCCCGGAGGGCGGCAGACCCGTAGCCCAGGCCGCGAGCCCTGGGTCCCGGGAGCCATCCCAATTTCGACCGCCCTGCCAAGGGCGAGGGTCTCCTACAGGCCATGCTAGCATCCTGATGTGAAAGCCCGGGTCTACATCGAGACTTCTGTGGTCAGCTACCTCACTGCGAGACCGAGTCGTGATGTAGTCGCAGCGGGTCACCAACAGATCTCGCTGGATTGGTGGGAGCATCGGCGGCACGATTTCGAGATCGTCGCCTCTCAACTCGTCGTTAAAGAGGCTGGCCAGGGAAACCCCGAGATGGCCCGGCGCCGGCTGGAGCTTCTCGCCGGGCTCCCGCTCCTGGAAGTGACCGAGGGGGCCCAAGAGCTCGCGATCGCGATCGTCCAGAAGGGGCTTCTTCCTCAGACCGCCTACCCGGATGCCCTCCACATAGGGACGGCCACCGTGCACGAGGTCGACTATCTGCTGACATGGAATTGTGCCCACATCGCGAATGCCGAGATCCTGCCCCGGGTCGCTTTGATCTGTGAAAGTTTTGGCTGGGCGCTGCCGTATATCTGTACACCGGAAGAGTTGTTAGGAGATCCCCAATGAGCAGAGATCCCATTGTTGACGAGTTGGATCGGCAACGTGCTGAGCAGATGGAGAGCTACCACTTCGACTTCGAGGCCTTTTTTCGAGACCTCAAGGAGCAGGAGAGACTGTCTCCAAACCCGATCCAAGCGCCGCAGGCCTCTCCGTCCGGTAAGCGCGTGACTTCGATGGGCCGCTTCGTGGCTCGGCGGTGAGCAAGCTTGTGGCTGAGGCCTGTTCTTCGCGACCGACGGCACGAACAAACCTGTCGAAGGCTGCATAGCCATGGCCAGAGAGTCCGGTGGTCGCGCTGATAAGGATGGTAATGAATTCGAGCGACTTTGGGTGACGAACTGCGCACTCGAGGTAATCGCCGGCAGAGCTCAGTCCCTCAAGTGGGAGCCACCCTCCCATGAAGCTGAAGGCGGCGACCTAAAGCTCTCCCGCGATGGCCGCTACGAACTCCATCAGTGCAAGATAGGCAACAAGAGCTACGGAAAGTGGACCGTATCTGACCTGCAGCAAAACAAAGTCCTTATTCACGCCGAGAGCTGGCTTACTGGGGGCGCCGAAAGGCAATTTTGTTTTGTCTCCCTCGACCGGGTGGTCCCACTCGAAGATCTCGCTGAGCGGTCACGAAGATACGAGAGCGACGACTCCGGCTTTGTTAACAGCCTTTTCGATTCGGATCAGAGAGAGCTTGGTCTCTTGGCCCAGGCTTGGGGAAATCTTGATTGGGCCAACGCTGCCAATAAATCGCGCGTTGTCGAACTTCTCCGTCGACTCTACTTCAGCCGCGGCTTTTGGGATTCCGATCGTCGAAAACTGGAAGCACAGGCCGAGAGCGCCTTCATAGGGCCTGGCCACGACATTGTGAACAGTCTTGCTTCCTACGTTTCTGAGCGATTAGGCCAGGAAGTCTATGCGGACGATCTGCGGAACAACCTAGCTGCGGCCGGCTTTGCGCCCAGGGATTTACGCCACGACCCCAAGGTTCCGTCTGCGATCAAAAGACACCAAGACGACTTCGAGACCCAACTGGCCAAAAATCTTATAGGCGCCTCTCTCATTCCGAGGTCCGCTTCCCAAGAGATCGTTGAGCTCGCCCTCCGTGAAAAAGCACCCGCCGCCGTACTGGTCATCGGCGGTGCGGGGTCGGGCAAGTCAGCCGTGTTACTGGAAGTTGCTCGGGAGCTTCGTTTGAAAGAAGTCCCTTTCCTCCCTGTGCGTTTCGATCTAGACCGACCTGAGCAGGATTTGCTCGCCTTCAGCGCCAATAAACTCGGACTTCCCGGCGACCCCGTGGCGTGCCTCCAAGCTCTGGCTGGAGAGCGCAGATCGGTGCTGATCCTCGACCAGCTCGACGCGATTCATTGGACGGCGGCTCACGCTGCCAAAGCCATCGAAGTGGTGCGCGAGATGTTGGAGAGGGCCCGCGTTGCCACGAAGATGACGGTTCTTGTGGCTTGCCGAACATTCGATCTCGAGGGGAACCAACTTCATTTACTTTTTCCAGCCGGCGTACCTCGCGTCGATGTAGGAGAGCTAAACGAATCCGAGGTGCTGAATGCCCTCAAACGATGTCAAGTCGAACCAAAGGACTTGGCGCAACGCGAGCTAAAGCTTTTGCGGAACGCTTTTGCATTGGGTCTCTGGGTGAACCTCACTCGCAGCGGCGTAACACCTGCTCCCTTCTCTAGTCTCACCCAACTACTGGGAACCTTCTGGAAGGAACAGCGCACAAGGCTCAGAGTCGAGCGTTCTGTTCCTGACTCCGAAAGCAGCGCCCTGCTCGACAAAGTAGTAGCTTATATCGACAAGGAGGGTCGACTCGACGCTCCGCACCTGTTGATCAACGATCATCCTTTGGCCGCAGAGGCATTATTCTCGCTTGGACTGCTCCAGGCAGGAGGATCGCGGATAAGGTTCGGTCACCAAGCACACGCCGACTATCTGGTCGCCCAGAAAATCGTTGAACGAATTGTCAAGGAAGGCATCACTCTGCTCCAGTGGGTCAAGCCTGACCAGTCGCTCTTCCGTCGGGAGCAGGTTCGGCAAGCGCTCCAGTTGCTTCGAGATGCCGAACCAGGGAAGTACAATGAAGCCATCTCGGCCCTCCTGACCTTGCCAGAGATTAGGTTTCACATGCGGCAACTCGTGGTGCAGGTTCTGCGCCATGCCAACGAGCCCACGGAGGCGGAGATCACTAAAGTTGCCGAGGTAATTGAGTCTCGGGAACTGCGCCCCTACCTCTGCGAGCACTTGGTTGCTTACTCCTATCCTTGGACAAAGGCATTGCTCCGTGGGGGCCTGCTGCTACAGTGGCTCGAGTCAGACGAACTAGAGGACTGCCAGAGGAGTGTTCGGATCTTGGGCGCCTGTGCCAGCGAGTTAGGCGACGAACTGACACCCGCTCGCGAAGTACTCCGAAAGCTTCCCGAGGAGAGCGCACAACTCGGTCTAGCTGAACTTCTTCCTTCTGATATTTCCTCAGACTCCTTGCTCCTCTTCGAGGAGCGTCTCGGCCTGGTACGCAAGCTGCCATCGTTTGCCGCTAGTCAACTCAAATTCCAGATCGAACGGTTGGTACGGCGCGATCCCTTCCGAGCGCTCTCTCTCTTTCAAGCTGCAATAGCCGGCGCGCTGGACCGACTATCTTTCCCCGCGAAGGCTGACGAATCGATTCTTGTCGAACTTGGGCAGCGCAACCCTACCGAAATCATGATCGGTGCTTTCGTCGCCCGGCCCGCGGAGGCATTCGATCTCTTTCTCCCCTTTTGGGGGCAAATTTGCGACGCCGCCGAAGTATGTTTTCAGCGAGGCGCTAAACCATTCGATTTATACAACTGGTACCCCCTACGGAGCACCTTGCGAAAGTGCCTCAATCAAGCGGCTAAAGAACTCGCTCGGACCAGTCCCGATGCCGCCGCGCGTATCATTGACCAGATGTCGGCATCGCCCGAACTCGACCATATTGCCGCTAACGCCTTGATGTCGCTTCTCGAACAGGAATACGCGGACTGTTGCATCGGATGGCTCCTGGAAACCCAGGACCGGCTAATCCTGGGCTGGGAAGGAGGCCTTGATGGGTGGGCGGCTGCAGATCTCATCGCACGATTCGCGGGCTACTGCTCTAGCGAGCTTTACGACAAGCTCGAAACAAACGTGACAGCCTTGCGCAACGCGTGGGAGCTACATTCTGTAATGTACCAGCTAGATATGCTTAGGGAAAAGCCTCTCTGCTGTGATCCATTTATATATGACGACGGTTCGCCGCGGAATCGTTATGGGACCTTGCAGCAGATTCTACTCGGGTCGTTGCCGGAACAACGAATGTCTGAACATGCTTCTCTCTTGGCGGCCTGCTGGCGCGCAAAATTTGGTCCCCTGTCGAGGCCAGTAGAGACCGATGGGATGTCAGGATCAGTGAAATCACCGATCCCTGACTCCTATCTAATGTCTGTTCCGGATTCACAATGGCTCACGATTGTACGGGGTGATTGGAGGCACAGAAGGGGCCCAGACCTTTGTCCAACCGGCCCCTATAGTTTGTCGCAGCGATCACATGAGGCGTTCGCCGCCGACTTTGGCACAGCCGCCAAGCAGGACCCAACGCGTTTTTCAAGACTGGCCCTGCGACTAGAAGGACAGGCGGCCTTAGGTTACTTGCGGTCGGTGCTCTGGGCAGTTGGCGACCCCTCTCAGCCACTGGACGCAGTGCCAGCTTGGGCGCTGGCGACGCCGGCGGCCATTGAAAGGATAGCCATTCGTGGGGAGGAAATCGATCCCAACGACTCCTCCATCGCGAGGGCCTTTTGCTCGGCTGTCAACCGAAGAGCTTCGGAAGCGTGGCCTCATTCCGCGATTCGACGACTAGCTTGGTATGCGATTTCCGCAACTGACCCGGGGAACCCAACCCCGGTTAAATTCCACTCAGAAGAGGAAGACAATACGCAATTGCTCGGAACGGCCCTAAATTGCGTTCGTGGCGCGGCGATTTATGCGTTGTGTGTACTTCCGCGCGAGGCGGTTGCGCTTGATGTGTTTCAAGATACCCTGCGGTCTGCCTCAAGCGACCCGCACCCAGCGGTTCGAATCGCGGTGCAAGCAGGGGCGAGACACCTGCTGGAATCTATGCCGGCTGAAGCTCTCTCGATCTTTCTCAACGCCTGTGCGCACCAGGATGACAGGGTGCTGGCCTCCCGAGAGTGTCGCCACTTCTTGCTCTGGACTTGGCACAAACATACCGCAGACTTGGTGCCACTCTTCGAGCGGATGATCGAAAGCGGGGTGAAAGCCGCCGCTCAACTTGGCGCGGAATGCGCCGCGGCGGCATGGTTGTACGACGGACAACTTGAGTCCCTCTTCCGTCGCTGCGAGAACGGCACGACTGCCCAGCGTGTAGGCGTTACCACTGTAGCCGCGAAAGCATGCTCTAATCAGGAGAGCCCCAGTGCTGAGGCCCGTTCCATCCTAATCCGCTCAATGGATGACCCGGACGCAACGGTGAGCCAAGCCGCAGCTGAGGTCTTTTCACATAAGGCTTTTTTCACCAAGGCGCTTGCCCCTGATATCGCAACCGCTTACGCCCGATCCGGCGCATTTATCGCACACCCTAAATCTCTTCTCTGCCCGCTAGCCGAGGATCTCTCCCAAGCCGGCCGTTTTCAGGAGGCGATCGGCACTATGGCAATTAGATTTAGCGAGCTTTCTGGAATGCAGGTGCCGTGGGACCTCGAGTCCGAACTCACCACTGTGATACTGAGTCTCTACGAGAGCACCGAGGACGCCAAGATCCGAAATGACTGCTTGGATGCGTTCGATGCCCTGCTCCGAGCGAGCAGTCCACGTATTCAGCGCCACTTAGATAAGCTCGGGGCTGCATAGGCCCACTCTCCAGTCCTTCGCCATCAGGCTGAAAGTCAGCGGGGTTACCGGGCCACGCCCAATCTCATTCCTGGCATGACATTCGTTTCGTGTGCACCAGGATGTCACTGAAAGTAGCCGGTGACGTCGAGGAGCAACTGGAGGGGCTGGGAGCTTGTGGTGTTCTTCACCGCGAGAGTGCCGGTGCCGGAGGAGGCGAGCATGAGGACGGCGTTGTTGGCGCGGGTCTGGCCGGTGGCGAAGCTCAGAGTCGAGGTGTTGGGGACCTGGGCGTTGCCGGGGAAAAAGACGACGGCGCCGGTCTGCGGCGTCCCGACCACGGTGACGTTGACAGCCACCGCCTTGGCGGTGACCGGGATGCCGCAGCGCCCGGTCACGGTGATCACCCGCTGGCTGCCCGGCGGCAGGGGTGGGCCGCCATAAGGACCGTTCGCGTTGCGGGTGTCCAGGACCCGGCAGGGAGTCACGGTGTACAGCTTGCCTGGCCCGGCCGAGGTGGCGACCGCCGGCTGCCAGCCGAGCTGGACCACCTCGAAGTCGCTCGCCTTGAGGCTGCCGAAGGCCGGATTCAAGACGCCGTTGTCCCAGCGCGGGTCGTAGACCCCCTGAATGTACATGTCGCTGCCGTTGTCGGCGACGATCAGGCCGTAGGTCTTCATCGCCTGGAAGATCTTCTGCACATAGGCGGGGAAGCCCGAGATGTTCTTGCCGGCCTTGAGGCGCAGGCGGGCCCCCATGGGCAGCGCCCCGACGGTCGAGCCGGCATCGTGCGAGGCGGGATAGACGTAGTGGTCCGTCGAGTGCATCGTGAAGCGGAAGGCGTGGCGGATAGGATTGGGGCCGAACACCTCGTCGTAGCGGATGAGGCCGGGGAGGATGGCCAGCCCCGCGGCGTCCGCGCTCGTCCAGGTGTCGGGCCGCCGGGCGTTGCCGTCCAGGGAGAAGATGGCCCCCGACCCGGCCTCCCAGTGATCGACGTTCCAGTGGGTGTGATACAGCTCGTAAAGAATGCGGTTGTCGCGGTCGACGATCAGCATGTGGTGATCGCCGGAGGCTCCGCCGCCCGGATCGCCGCCCTCGATCCACTTTCCCTGCGTCCGCGCCGCGACCGGAATGGGGTAGCCCGCCGGCCGCCCGGGGGCGCCGTGGTCGCTCTGGTCGTCGAACTCGACGAAGGTCACCCTCTCCAGCGGCTGGGTGCCGGGCACGGAGGAGTAGGGGAAACCGTAGGTGTCGGTCGAGCTGGGGTCTCCTGGATTGACGTCGCCTCCGAAGTCAGGGTGAAGCCCCCGGGTCGAGCCGATGAAGCTGATGAAGCTGGCGCTGTTCGGGTCGAGCGGAGCGCCGCTCACGTCGACGTTCCACCAGTTGTCCGGCGGGAAGAGGGGGGAGAGGGCCGAAAGATCCGGCTGCTGCAGGATCTGGGCCGAGGCGGAAGCCGCGAGCAGCAGGAAGACGAGGATGAAGCGGATGCTACGGATGGCGATGCTCGGCCGCAGGCTCGCGGACATGGAATCCTCCCCAGAACATTCCCCTATTGAAGACAGCGCATGTTAGCACGGACATGGCGGCCTTGCGCGTTCTCGGAGCAAGGTGGGGGACGGGGCATAGGCGCTAACTTAACTGATCTTGGAGTTTCCCCCCGCCCAAGACCCTCACCCCTGCCCCTCTCCCGACCGCCCCGTCCCCCTCCCCAGGAGAGGGGGGGCTCGGTTGGAGCGTTCTGGCTGTTCTCCCTCTTCTCCCGGCGAGGGGGACGGAGGGGGTCAGGAGAAGAGGGCCGGGGTGATGAGGGTCTTGGGCGGGGGGACCTCCAAGATCACGTTAAGTTAGCGCCTATGGGGGTGTAGGCGCGCGCCCTATTTTGTGAGGCGACGTCCCACTTGGTGGACGGACCTCTGTCCGACTTGCGCGGTGACTTGCGCGGTGACTTGCTCGGTGACTTGTCCGGTCCAAGCCTCCAGAGCCTCCGCCGGCTCGGGCCGCCACAACGTCTGGGCAAGCTCGCCGCCCAGGCGAGTCTCATTCTTTGCGCCGATAAACCCAAGCCTTTAAAGCCTCCGGATTCAGAGGCTCGGGAGCGTCGAGGCGTACTGGCCGCACACAGACGTCATGATCCGGAAAGCTCGCCGCGACCTCGCCCTCGATGTCCATAGATGTTTCAAATTCGTCATCTCCGATTTCGCCGTCAAAAAGGAGGTTGGCCCAGATGCTTCTTTCCTCCCAACCCACGGTTACGCCCCGAAGATGGCTGGTGACCATCCCAAGCAGGGAAACCTGAAATGCGAGGAGCACTCCGCTCCGAAACTCTACATCCTCATCCGTCATTCCATGACCTCCAGGCCCAAGGGCGGCCCCTTACTCCGAAGCTTCTCCGCCGCCATATTCCTTATGGCACGACTCTTACCAGCGCTACGGAGGCGCTCAAGCTGGACCGTGGAAAGCTTCATCTTATCCATCAAAAGCCGCTGAACCTCTGAGTTGCCTGCCTCCAGATATGGATCGCAGTCCTCGGGTGCGAGGTTCGACGAATTGAGAGCCCGGATCAATCGCCCCCACATCATGGAGCCACGCATCGAAGGCCGCAGAAACACTTCATGGCTCGATATCCTATTGTACCCATCCTCTCCCAGATTAGGCCATTCAGCCAAATCCCTAAGCGCCGCCTCGCCCGTATTGATATCAGGATCGGTCAGGGCAAGCTCGATGTAGCCGTCAATCTCTTTTTCGGAGAGAGTAGTCCGAGACTTGAGCACCGCCACGAAGCTGCGATACCTGTAATGCTCAGTACTGGTATCGTCCCCTGACTCCAGCTCCGCGATCTGGTCTCTCAGGATTGCCGGACCGAGGAATCCGTAATCAAGCCATCTTTGGTCGTATCCTAATTTATCGAGAAGAGTTTTCACAGAATCACATGACCGCAACCTGCAACGCCTTGATAACAGCACGCGCGGTCTCCTTTGTCATAAATACTTCCATATCACCGGCAGACTGGATCGACAGACCAAGTGCCACCGCTGACTCGTCATAGCGGACGAAGACCAACGCTTCATCGGTGCTTTCAAGGTCCGTAAATTTGATGGTGGCGGAATTTTTCATGACCGGCGAGCCTACTCTTTCGTCGGTTCTGGTTCAAGCTTGAGCCGAAGATTCGAGAAAGGGTCATGGCATCGCTGCGAGGAGAATTCATGCCGCCACCCAGGCGAGCCCATGAGGCAACCGGCCATATCCCCAAGACCAAGGTCGTCCAGACCCACGAATGAATCGCCGGATACTCTCCAGCCAAGCGGCAGTCGGCCGCTGTCAATGGCATCCAGAAGACAGAAAAGTGTCTCATCGACCACCTCCGGGATCACCTCTCGGACCGCCTGAGCAGCCTCCTGGCTCACGATGAGATTACGCCACCGTTCCCCATCCGGACCCGCCATACCACCCGAAACAAGTCGATCACACTCTGCTATCGCCCGATCCCGGACCCTCCGAATCAGAACCTCTGCAAAGCGCTGCAGCTCTGCTTGTCTATCTTTGTCCGTCATTACTCCCCCAAGGGAATTAGCGTTGTCCCCCAGTGCCCATGCCGCAAAGAAACGCCGGGACGTGGCAAATTTGTTTTACTCCGAAGCTGACTCCAGACTTCGTGTTTATCCACTTCAGGTCAGAAGGAGAGCGACCCCGTAGACGCGCAACGCGGGGTCCCGGGTGACGATCGTCAGGCCCTCCATCTGAGCCTGGGCGATCAGCATTCGGTCAAAGGGATCTTCGTGATGGCGGGGCAAGGTGGCGGCGGCGAGTGAGTGCCGCGCCGTGATGGTCAGCTCGACGAAGTCGTTCGCCTCTATCTCCTCCGCGAGTTCGGCACCATCGAGATCAAGCTTGCCGAGAGCCGCCTTGATCGAGAGCTCCCAGACGGTCGCGGCGCTGACGTGGACGACCGACACGGGATCGGCCACCGCCTGCCGGGCTTCGGCCTTGAGCTTGGGATCGTCGGCGAGCCACCAGAGGAAAGCATGGCTGTCCAGGAGAAGCTTCACTCACTCTCCCCGCGGAACGCGGCCAGAATCTCGTCGGGAAGAGGCTCGTCGAAGTCAGCGTCCACGCGAATCCGGCCTTTCAGCCGCCCCGGCCTGCGGGGCTCGGCAGCAAGCCGGACGAGCTTCGCAACAGGACGGCCACTCTTCGCGATGATGATCTCTTCTCCCTGGGCGACGCGCTCGAGAATCCGAGAGAGATGGGTCTTGGCCTCGTGAACGTTGAAGACTCCCATGGCATCTCCTTAGCTAGGTTAGTCTACCCTCTAGATTCAGGCCTGTCGAGCGAGGGGGCTGATAGTGTTCTCGACGTCCTGAACACATGACCGGCGGCTTCGGGCCGGACTCCTGCCTTGCCGCCGTGGGCGTGGAGGCGCACGGGGGAGATCGACCCCTCCCGGGTGATCCCCACCGGCTCGACCTGGACGTTGCGCCGGGGCCTACAAAGCGGAGGACACGCTGCGAAAGCCGGCCGTCCCCGCCGCCGTCGCGGCCCTGGCCGCCGGACGCTCTCGTCCGGCGACTCTCCAGGTGGAAAAACCCGAAAGAGCGGCGTTCACAGCAGGGATCGCTGGTAAATATGATCCAGCCACTGCCGCAGCTTACGCCGAGCCTCGCGTTGACCTCTTCTATCTATTGTGTATTCACAAATCCACACGCCTCTTGCTTGCGGCGCGTGCAGACCCTTCCGAACCAGAACCGCGACACGGGACGCTCCGACTCTTTCGATCGCTGAGTCAATTTCCCAACGGAGGCTTTCTGACTCGACGGAGGCTTCGACGATGACAGCTCTGGCGTGGGCGAGCCGCTCCAAGACCCAAGACTTCCACTCCTGATCCTGCACGACTTCAAGGCGCGCCTCGTCCGAGAAATCCAGACCTGCCTGCAGCGATGACGGCGGCTGCGTGATGTGCGCCAGGCCATGCACGATTCCGATGCGCCTCGCAGCCCGCGCAACGATCTGCTCGTACACGACGCCCAGAGACGGGTTGCGGAAGGTACGAAAGAACAGGATCGGCTCTTTCTCAATCAGCGGGACGAGGTGAAACCGCATGAGCGTATGCGCCACGAGGTAAGGGGAGCAAAACACCCCGAGAAACCAAAGGATGCGGGACTGCGTCAGGGAGTACAATCCGCGAAGCCTGTTACGTTCGACACCTCGCCGTACGATGCCGCGCACCACATACTGTACCACGATGAAATAAACAGCAAAGAAGATCTCAAATGATCCAATCAGTAAAAACAACTGGTGCCAGGATTCGGTATCCGTAACAGGCACATTGAATGTTACAAGAACGTTGGCGGCTGTATTGCCAATGGCATACGTAGGAATCGCTACAGCCAGCGCTGACAGCGCCAACTCGTATTTAGCGCGCCTGGACGATCGCCTCGCGTAGTGGCAATACAAAGCCGCAAATGCAAGCGGAGGCCCTCCCAACACCGTCAGGAGGACTCCACCAACCAGAATCGTCCTCAAAGCGGCCAGCACGGAGGCGGTCGCCATGAGGAGAACGATCGCCAACGATAAAGTGACCGCGATACAAGTAGACACAGGAAAGAACCATGTGTCGGGGACTGGCGCGTGCGTTAGTGGCGCCGGAGAGATGGCGCCCCGTTCCAACTTCTGGAGAAGCCAGGCGTCCGTATAGCGTTTAAAAAATATAAGCCAAACGGTGCCGAGCACCACTCCAAGCTTGACGAGCCCGTCCAGGATCGACCAACACCACACGAGCGTAGCTCCCTTATCTCTGGCCGGACTCCGTCTTGTGCCGTTCCCTGGCGCGCTTCATGAGAAACTCCATGCGCGTGCAGGCAAGCTTGCGCTTCTCGTCGCGATCCTTCTTCCCGCCGCCGCACATCCTGTCGTAGTCGGGTTGGGAGGGTCCCTCCTCGAGCGTCCTCACGAGAGCGGCGTCCCGGATCCGGTCCATCCGCTGCATGTCTTTGTTGATCCAAAACGCCTCGCTCCCCAGGACAATTACGATCCCGAGCAGAAGGCCGGCACAACCGGCTCCCATGTGTCGCTTGCCCCATCTCATGGCTCCGGGTGCACCCTCTTCCAGACTTGGCAGAACAGCTCCTCGTCGTGACTTTTCGGCGTGCCGCTGCAGTCCGAGGCCAGGTATTCGAGCGCAGGGGCGCTATCGGAAGGGCTCTCGCTCGAACGGCTCGTAGATACAGACGAGGGAAGCAACAGATCCGGCCAGAACTTTCGGATGCCCGCTACGGCCAGCACGATCTGAATGACGACCGTCAACACCACCCCCAGGACCAACCCCAAACAGCCGGCGGTCGCGACACTGAAAAGGCCGCCCTTCTTCACCGGGGTGACAGGAGCCGCGGGAACCGCCAGGCGTTGCAACGCCGCGGTGAGAGCCGCATGCTGCCCGGGACCGAGCTGGTTCCAATAGGAGGCTTGGCCCGGCTCGTCGAGCCGCGAGTAGTGGCGCGCCGCCTGCAACCACGGATCAGGATCAACGGTCTGCGCCAATTCGGCTCCTTACGGTCACGACGACAGCGGCGTGAGGGCAAGGACCCTCCTCGTCCCCCATGTATGCCGGCCTGGCGACCACGGCAAGTGGCTGTCAGTGCTTCAAGTCCTTGACTTGGGTCAACTTAGCTACAAGCTACCGCCATATCGTGCTCACGTCAACAGCTCCGGCGACGCGCGCGGATCACGGCATCGACACCCGTGCCGGCGACGGCGCGCGGACGCTCCTCTGCGACGACCAACTCCCACCACCTCTTGGGATCGAGCGCAGCGACGGACCCTCGACGGAGACCTGCACCTGACTTGCCGCGACCGTGGCGGCTCCGGTGCTGGGATCGGGCGGTGGCCTTGCTCAGCCCATCACGAAGGGATCTGCTGCGCGGCAACGGGAGTGAGTTGAAGCAGAGACCGGAATGCGGCGGCATGGTCCGAGGCACTGGGCTCCGCCCTGGCTTCTTTATGCTGTCGACCCTTCGGGGCTTTAAGGGGAAGAGACGGCTCATTGGTCATGTCCAACGGCCCAATGGATCCACCCTTCGATTCATGGGGCACACCCAGCGGCTGGCGGAACGCACTCAACGGCTCGTTGGGCATACTCAACGCGTCATTGGACGTACACAACGCCTCGCGGGACACACGCAACGCCTCGTTGGACACACTCAATGGCTCGTTGCGAGGTCGTAGCGGCTCATTGAGAGGACCCAACGGCTCGTTGCGAGCTCACAACGGCTCATTGCGTGGTCACAACGGCCCGATGTGAGGTCACAACGTCAGATTGCGCGCTCACAACGTCAGATTGCGTGGTCACAATGACGCATTACAAGGACCCAACGTCACGATGTGAGGTCGCAACGTCGCATTGCAGGGTCGCAACGTTGCGTTGCAAGGACCCAACGTCACGATGTGGAGTCGCAACGTCACGCTGTGAGGACCCAACGTCACGCTGTGAGGACCCAACGTCAGGTTGCAGGGTCTCAACGACTCATTGCAAGGACCCAACGTCGCATTGCGAGCGTCCAATGAGCCGTTGTGTGCGTCCCACGTGACGCCGGGTGCTCGCATCGGCGTGTTGCAAGGGCCGGGACAGGGGATGAGGAGGCCCAAAAGGGGGCGCGCGCTCGGCACGCCCCCAGGCAAGGTGCTACTGGCTGCTGAGCGGGATGGGGGGGACGGGGTCCGGCGTGCCGGCCTCGGCAGGCGGAGCCTTGGGCGGCACCACCGTGGGCTTGAGGCGGCTGCGCAGCGGCTGGATTCCGAAAACTCCACCAGCCTGTCGTTGCCGTGGCCGTAGTGCTGCCTGGCGATCGCCTTCAGCCCGTCTATCGCTCCCCTGGATGATAGGCCCGCTCCAGGTGGGCCTTGATCTCGTCGAGCGTGAACCAGGCGGGCTTGAAATCCCCCCCGGGCGTAGAGCTCCCCCTGGTCTTGGTAATGGGGCGACTTCGGATCGCCGCTCTGCCCGAAGACCCGGATCGACCGCGCCTTCACCACCGGTCCGAAGTCGACCACGCTGACGTAGG
>Ga0134125_10001210_pt1 | contig 32062 bp, 24 predicted proteins | sample KB31751_FD_96464 | JGI IMG/M metagenome (GOLD analysis project Ga0134125, IMG submission 96464) | Terrestrial soil microbial communities with excess Nitrogen fertilizer from Kellogg Biological Station, Michigan, USA - KB3-175-1 | ecosystem: Environmental > Terrestrial > Soil > Unclassified ...
CATGCGGCGTCCATTGCTGGCCGCCCGGTGCGCTCTTACCGCACCTTTTCACCCTTACCTGCCTGCTTGCGCGGGCGGGCGGTATGTTTTCTGTTGCACTGGCCGTCTTTATGCCTTGAAGCACAAATCCCGGACGTTATCCGGCACACTGCCCTGCGGAGTCCGGACTTTCCTCCCCCTCCGCGGCAAAGCCGCAGAGGCAGCGATCGCCCAGCCGCCTGCATGGTCAATTGTACGGGAACGGCACGTCCGATTCGATTCAGTGCCGGAAGCGCACGGTGATCGTCGTCGAAACGGGAACCGACTTTCCATCGACCTGATACGGGCGATAGCGCCAGTGTTTCACCGCTGCCTCCGCCGCGCGCCGCAGCAGAAAATGACCGCTGATGACCTGGGTATCGGAGACTTCCCCTTTGCGATTGATCTCCGCGTGGAGGACGACCGGGCCATCCACATGCGCGATCTTCGCCAGAGCCGGATAGTCGGGCTTCGGGGCGGAAACCAGATTTTCCGCCATCAATCCGGCGGAGATATGCGGATGCGGTGGTGGCTCGGCCAGCGCTACGGTCGATGTGCGGCCGCCTCCATCGCCCACAATGCTCGCGTCGGGATCGCGCGGGCGGGCAAGCTCAAAATGCGGTTCGCTGTCTTGCCTTGCCGACACCTGCTCGACCTTGGATGGCGGCGCGCCAGACGTTTCGCTGATGGGCCGGGCAGGAACGGAAGCCGCCGCCGCACCCGGCTGCGCCACTGTTGTGGTGTACGGCGGCGCAACGTAGTCGTCGTCAAAATGGGAGGAGTGCGCGGGTTGCGGAGCGAGGCTGTCCGCGGCCGCGGTTGGCTTGGAAGTCGCAGCGTTCGGCATCGGAACGGAGAGCGAAGCCGGTATCTCAGTACTTATTCGTGGAGGGACGGGCGCTGGCGTATTTATGCTTCGTCTCGAGGACGCATCTGCAACAGCCTCAGCAGCGGATCCGTTCCGCAACGCAAATCCAAGCACCGCGCCAAGTAGAACTACGGCTGCGATCCCATACGCGCAAGCGACGCGGCTGACGCGTGGGGCCGCGGGTAGAGGAGGTTCTTCATCGAACTCGGGCAATCGCGCGGTGGGCAGATCTGGCCGATGCAGAAAAACTGGAGTAGATGGAACGCGTCGCGGCACATGGATTGGAGAACCTAATGCCGGGGCGCGTCCGGCCTTCGGATTTTCGGCCACTGCTGCCGCGCCGCCTTTGCGCTCTGTGGGCAACGGTTGCATCTCGGGCGCGGGCTCTGCCGGAGCCTGTGCCACACTTGTGGCCACGGTGGGCACAGGAGCTTCACCCAGCGCAGCGGGCATTGCAGATCTCTCCTCCTCTGCAACTGGCATTGAGGTCGCAACCTCAACATGCTCTGGCGGCGGTTCGCGTACCGCAATCTCGGCTGCTTCCTTGATTGGCAAAGGGCGCGGGGCCAAATCCGTGATCTCAGCGGCGGGTGCGGCGGATAACTGCGGGATTTGATTCTCAGTTGCAGCGACAACAGCAGCAGAGGCAATGCCGTCGGTGCCCTTTTCCATTTCGTCATCATCCATCGGTTCAGCTGCTTCTGCGCGAGCCAACCGGCTGAAAACCGCCCTGGCGCGGCCGAACGGAATAACGTTCGCGCGCACTGCACGCGCCGCCGCCTCGTCGTGGATCTCCACTTCGGGGGGCCGATCACGTGTCGCGCCCTGCACCTCCGCTTCGATCTTTGCAGCGGCCTCGCGCAGCTCGCGGGCGGCCTCAGCGCGAGGATCCTCGTCCGGATGCAATCTCTCTTCGCCGGGCGGTTCATTCCACGGCCGCCGCAGCGCCGCATGGAGGAATGAAAGAAGTTGTTTTACTGCCGGCTGCAACTCCTCGCCCGCAGGGTCCATGCGTGGCCCGGCAATGGCGATGGCTACAATCTCCAGCAGATCGGTGCGAGGCATCGATCCACCCTCACGCAGCACCATGGAGCGCACCAATGCCGCCAATTCCTCGCTCAATGGGTCAGACTTCTGCAGCCGCTCGGTCAAACTGCAGATATCGTTCGGCGAGCCGTAGTGCAGCCCATGCATCACGAACACGTCGTGAAGCTCCTCGATGTAGGCAGCAAAGCGAACCGCGAGATCGTTCGGGCTCCACAGAGCAGGCATGGTGCCGGTTTAGATGCCCGTGAGCGGGTGGAAGGCTGTTTGGGGTTGTTCCGCCGATGCTTGCCCTAAAGTCGCGCAGGATTTTCCTAGCTTCGCCAGTGCAGCGTCACCGCTTCGGAGATCGGATGCGCACCTGTACCGTTGAGCCGGGCCTGCTTCAGCGCAAAATACCACTTTGCCGGCTTGTCCGCATCGTCGATCAGCATCAGCGCCGGTCCATAGCGCAGGCCCTGCGCCTGCTCCACCATCGTCTCCTGATCTTGCCGGACGAACCTGTTTCCGAAAAACCTGAGAATCGGCGTAAAGAAAGGAAACCAGCCCAGCACATTCCAAGCCCCGCATACGTCAATGCGGCAAGTCGAGGGCGTTACGGGCGTCACGGTCGTGAGGGTCGCAAACCACTTGTCTCCGCTGCGAATGATCTCGTAACGCCGGTTGGGCAGCACAAAATCGATGGTTGTAGTCACTGGCCCATGCGCGCCCAGCAGCTTATAAGGCAGGCTGTTGCGCGAAGGCGCATGTGCGGCCATGCGAAAACCTGCATTGCGGCCGTGGTGGGCCTCATCTTTGATCGGCTCAAAACGCTTTTGCTTCTCGTGAATACTTCCCCGGCTGCGCCACCACCACGCCTGATGCACAAACGGCCCGTGCGCGGGATCCATCAGCCCAATGATGCCGTGGTCGACGTTGCACGGCAGATCGGCGGTGAGATGCGCGGTGCGAAATCTGGAAGAGAACTTTGGCACCTCCGGAACAGCCGGCAGTTCAGCGTTGATACGGCCCGCACCCGGCTCCGGGATAAAGACCCAGGCATACCCGTCGCGCTCCTCGCAGGCATACGCCCCGGCGAAGATCTTCGTCGCATCCAGCGTATCCTCGCCGGTCAGCGAGGGAATCTTCATGCACTGGCCGCTGCAGGGCTCAAACTCCCAGCCATGATACTTGCAGGTCACGCGCTCGCCGTCGAACCATCCGGCCGAGAGCGGAATGCCGCGATGCGGGCACAGATCGCGCATGGCGAAGACTTTTCCGTCTTTGCGGCGGCCCAGCAGCAGCGGTATTCCCAGCAGCAGCGCCGTGCGCCGCTCGCCGCGGCGCAGATCGTCGACGCGCGCTGCCGGGTACCAGTCGCCGTAGACCAGCTCCGCAGCCGGGCCGGCTGTCGAATCCGGTGCAGGGTTCGTGCCTCGTATGGGATCGTTCACTCTGATCCAATATATTCGCCAGAGAAGGCAAGTCCCTCCCAATGGCTCGTTTCATCCAAATTCCCAGGCGTCCCGCATCCACGACGCTGCTGATCGTCGCGCTCTGGTTCGCGTTTTACGCGAGCTTTACGCTGTTCCGGCCTGCGCTGCTGGACGACGCCGACTCCGTCCACGCCGAGGTCGCCCGCGAGATGCTGCTGCGGCATGACTACGTCACCCTCTATGCCAATGGCATCCGCTACCTGGAAAAAGCTCCGCTGCTCTACTGGTCAATGGCGGCATCGATGCGCACAATGCAGACGCTGAGACACCCCTCCGCACGAGCACTGGCCGTCGCCGCGCGCATTCCAATGGCGCTCTTCGTGCTCGCGCTCGCGTTCGCGGTTGAGATATTCGCTCGCCGCATATTCGGTTCCGTCCGCGCCGGACTGTATGCAGGGCTGATCCTGCTCTCCTGCCCCGGCATCTTCCTCTTCTCGCGCATCCTGCTGCCGGACGTCATGCTCTGCCTCTGGATCACGATGGCGCTGCTCTGCTTCTGGCAGACCGAAGAGGCGGGTGCCCCACCCAGGCTCAGCTTGGGTGGGATGGAGCAGCAATCGATGGCACCATCCTCGGTCCGTGCCCCATTCATCGCGCAGCCCCATCGCGCGATGAATGGGATCGAGCCACAAGGTTCACGCCTGCTCTGTTACGGCTTCGCTGCCTGCTGCGCGCTCGGCGTATTGACGAAGGGGCTGATTGGCATCGTCTTTCCAATTGCGATCGCCGCGATTTATCTTTTGCTGACGCGCGGGCTGCGTGGCGCGATCCATCGGACGGTCCGCTTACATCCGTTCACATCATTTGCGGTCTTCCTTGCGATCGCCGCCCCATGGCACATCCTCGCGGCATGGGCAAACCCAACCCGCGGCCGTCCCGGTGACCTCAAATGGATGCACGGCCACTGGTTTGTCCCAATGCCAACACCGGGCAACGTCCATGGCTGGGCATGGTTCTACTTCGTCAACGAGCAGGTGCTGCGCTACCTGAACCTGCGCGTCCCGCGCGACTACGACACCGTCCCGCTCTGGCTCTTCTGGGGCCTCTGCCTCGTATGGCTGATGCCGTGGTCGGCATTCATCTTCAAGGCGCTCGGGTACGTGAAGAAGATTCTCAAAACGATCTATCTGGTCGTCCGGAGACCGCAAAGCCGCGATCTTCGCAGCCGTTATTTCCGTGATTTTCTTTCCGGGCCGAACGCGTTGCTTTTGCTCACGATTGCAGCTGCGGTCCCGCTACTCTTCTTCTCTCTCTCGACGCGCCAGGAATATTACGTTCTGCCGTCGCTGCCTCCCTTTGCGATCCTGATAGCTGGTTGGCTCACACAGGATGCGCGTGTGGCATGGACCCCGGTTACCGAAGGAGCGAAGCGCATCCGTCGCGCCAACCTTCGCTGCACCGCCGTCCTCGTTGCCTTTGGCGCAATCTTCGCCGCTGCATCCATCTACTTCCTGCTACACACCCGCGCACCCGCGCCGGACACCGACCTCGCTGCTCTCCTTCAGCAGAACCCCGGCGACTACGCGCTCTCCATGGGCCATTTTCTCGATCTCGACGCACTGGCGCTCGGACTCTTTCGCCCGCCGCTCGTGATCGCCGCAGCGAGCCTCTTCCTCGGCCCGCTCGCTTCGTATCTCCTGCGCCGCCGGCTGCGGCCTCATGCCGCAACACTCGCCCTATCCGCCGGCGCATTTGGTTTTCTTCTCGCCGCACACCTCGCCCTCCAGACCTTTGCGCCGGTGCTAAGTTCCCGGCAGCTTGCGGCGGCCATCGCCGCACAACTTGCTGCCAGCCCCGGAGAATCTCCAGCCCTCATCGTCGTCCATCAGGAGTACGAGTACGGCAGCACGCTCGGCTTCTACCTCCAGCGGCCGGGTTACCAGTTCTCGGATGGAAAACCCCGCGCCATCAATCCCATTCACATCCTCACCGAGCCGCAATACAACGGCGTCCGCAACTACGGCCGCAGCTCCAACCTCTGGTATGGCAGCTTCTTTCCCGATGCGCCGGACATCTTCGAGACGCAGCAATCGCTCGCCGCGAAATGGCGCGGTCCGCAGCGCATCTTCCTCTGGCAAGACCTCGCGAATCAGCCCGCGCCCTTGCCCGCGGCGCTGTCACCCCTCTACGTGATCGCAACATCCGGCGGCAAAGAGATCGTCTCCAACCAGCCGAACCGGTGAACGCTGCCCTGCGTATCCGCTATCATCGCTGCGTTGCGGAGTCGTCCTGTGAATCGTCGCCTGTATTCTTCTCTTCTCGCTGCCATTCCCTTCATCGCCCTGCCGGTCTACGGCCAGACCAAGCCTCCTGCCTCGCCGGCGGTCACGATGGCGCGCGACGCACACCCGTCGCTGTTGGTCGCGACCGTCAAGCCGCACGATCCAGAGTCGAACCGGGGAGGATTTGACGCCGTGGGTGATCGCTTTACCGTATACGGGCGGTCGGTCTTCGCGCTGATGTCATTTGCCTACTCCCTGCATCCGAAGGAGATCGTGGGTGCGCCGGACTGGGCGAAGAATGATCGCTGGGACATCGAAGGCAAGATCGACACGCCCGGCCAGCCGGACCTGCACCAGATGCAGGAGATGCTGCAGAAGCTGCTCGCGGACCGGTTCCAACTGCACTTCACGCGCGAGAAACGTGAGCTGCCTGTGTATGCCATCCGCATCGCGAAAGGTGGCCCGAAACTGACGCCGGCTGCGCATCCTGACGCGCTTGCGAACCAGGGCGCGAGCGGCAGCGGTCCGGACCTGACCCAGTGGTACACAAACGTATCCATCGGCGACTTCATTCTCGGCATGCAGTTTTTCATTCCCGACCGGCCGATCGTGGATCAGACGGGGTTGACGGGGAAATACGATATCCGGTTGCACTACACGCCGGACGAAGCGCGTTCGACCGACGCCAACGCGCAGCCCGGCATCTTTACCGCGATCCAGGATCAACTCGGCCTGAAGCTGGAGCCGGTGAAGGCTCCGGTGGATGTCTTCGTGATCGATCGCGTCGAGCGGCCGGGAGAGAACTGAAGCGATGCGTTCCGCGGCAACCGCCCCTGCGTATCGTTTTATAGAGAGAGTCAGGCAGCCAACCCCCGGAGGCCACCCCTTGCGTTTGAGTCTTCTCCCGCTGCTCCTTACCGCATTGGCTTCCTGCCCACTGTTCGCTCAGGCCGGGCCACAGCCTGCCGCACCCATTCACTCGATGGCTGCCGACGCCCATCCATCCTTCGCCGTCGCGACCATCAAGCCGCACGACCCCAATGAGCGTGACCGCGGAATCTGGGTGCAGGGCGATCATTTCGACTTTTCCGCGGTATCGGTGGAGAAGCTGATGAAGTGGGCCTATTCCATTCAGTCGGAGCAGATTGTCGGCGGCCCGGAGTGGGTGCGACAGGAGCGGTACGACCTCAACGGCACACCGGATACGGAGGGTGAGCCGAATCTGGCGCAGCAGCAGGAGATGATTGCAAAACTGCTTGCCGACCGCTTCCACCTCAAATTCCATCGCGAGACTCGCGAGCTGCCGGTATATGCCGTCCGCATTGCGAAGGGTGGGCCGAAGCTGGCGGCGGCAGCTGACCCCGACAAAAAGCCGCTGGAGCAGGGCCTGGGCGGTCGCGGTTATGAGACGACGCGGGCCTACACCAGCGCACCGATCTCCTATTTCATTCTGGTGGAGCAGCTCTTCCGCGACCGGCCTCTGGTGGACCAGACGGGCCTCACCGGCAAATATGACTTCAAGCTGCACTACACAACCGACGAACTCCGCAATACTGACCCCAGCGCACCGCCAGGCTTGTTCACCGCGGTGCAGCAGGAACTGGGGCTGAAATTTGAGCCGGTCAAGGCCCCGGTGGATGTCTATGTGATCGACCATGTCGAACGGCCATCGGCGAACTGATCGCGCCGGTTCTGCAGGACGGTTTACCATGGTCGCCATGCGACGGACCGTGTTGCTCATGGCAGTCTTACTTGCATGCGGGCTTGCCGCCTATGCGCAAGACAATGCAATCCAGGCTGCAAAGCCCATGGCAAAGGATGCGGACCCCTCGTTTGAGGTGGCTGTGATTAAGGTTTCGGCTCCGAATGACCAAAGCGACGGATTTCATATCAATGGGCGACATATCTCGATCGAAAACCAGACCGTAGTCAGCATGATCTGCTTCGCGTATGCGATCAACGACAGCCAGATCGTGAGCGCGCCCAAGTGGTTTGCAGAGCAGCACTGGGACATCGATGGCGTTCCCGATGTAGAAGGCGAGCCGAACGTAAATCAATATCAACGCATGGTGGAAAAGCTGCTCGCGACGCGCTTCGGCGTGAAGATGCACCATGACAAGCGAGAGCTCTCCGGCTATACGTTGATGATTGCGAAAGCTGGCCCAAAATTGGCAAAGAGCAAGAGCGACCCCGACGCCGGCATGGACGAAAATGGCTGGGGCCAGGGCTCGCAGCGCTATATGGCGTTTACCAACAGCAATATGTCCGACCTTACGCTGTGCTTGCAGGTGGCCGCCGGCAAGCCGATTATCAACGCGACGAACATCGAAGGCCGCTACGATTTCACCTTGCACTGGACGCCGAACGAGGCACGCGCTACAGAGCCGAATGCCGCGCCGGGACTCTTTACTGCGATCCAGGAAGAACTAGGACTGAAGCTGGAGGCCACACGCGGACCGACGGACGTTCTGGTCATCGACGCCGCAACACAGCCGACGCAGAACTAAATCGTCGCAACTCCTCGCATCTGCAAGGGAACCATCGTGCGTATCTTCCAAAGTGCAGCGTAGACTTTGGGGAGCTGGGGATGATCGCCATGCAACGAACCGTATTGTTTTCCGCTGTGCTGCTCTGCGGCGTATGCGGCACGTTTGCGGCGTGCGGCCAGGACACGCAGGCGGTCAAGCCCATGGCGAAAGACGCCGACCCCTCATTTGAAGTCGCGGTCATCAAGCCTTCCGACCCGAACGACAAGAACCAGGCGTTCGGCCTCGAAGGCCACCGCATTCACATCGAAAACAATTCGATGATCGGCATTCTGTGTTTTGCCTACTCGATTCAGAAGAGCCAGATTGTGAATGCGCCGGAGTGGTTCACTGAGCAGCGCTGGGACATTGATGGCGTGCCCGATGTGGAAGGGACGCCCAGCTGGGACCAGTATCGGGGCATGCTGCAGAAGCTGCTTGCTACGCGCTTCGGCCTCAAAATGCATCATGACAAACGCGAGCTTTCGGTTTACACGCTGACGGTGACAAAAGGAGGCGCGAAACTGGAAAAGAGCAAGAGCGCCCCCGATGCACTCAGCGATGCCTCCGGCCATGGGATGGGTTCGGGGCAATACATGAAGTTTACGAATGAAACCATGCCTGGGTTCGCGCACGTGGTGCAGATGATGGGGCTGGACAGGCCGGTGATTGACCAGACGAACCTCGCGGGCCGCTACGACTTCAGCCTAACGTGGACTCCGGACGCGATTCGCGCCGCGGAACCGAATGCTCCGCCCGCGCTCTTTACCGCGGTGCAGGAGCAACTGGGACTGAAGCTGGAGGCAACGCGCGCACCCGCGGATGTGTTCGTGATCGACGCGGCAACCAAGCCGACGCAGAATTAGGTGCGCGTGATGCGGCCGCGGTTGAGGTAAAAGTGTTCACCTCGCCAAACGATGTGGTTCGAGGCGAAGCTCCATACCCAGAAGCCGAGGCCGAAGAAATCGCGCAGCGGCAGCAGCCACAGATCGCGCAGGACTTGTCCATCCCGAAGGATACCCACCCCAACTGAAAGCGCGACGGTGACGCGCGCGAGCAGCACGAGGCTGAGCAGCGTGAAACTCCACAGCGCGAAGCCGCTGGCGATGCAGTTGAGCACTGCCCACGGGACGCAGTAGGTGATGCCGAGACCGGCGTAGCCCCAGCGGCGCGAGTCGCGCGTGGAGCGGGCCCAGCGCATCTGGTGGTCCCAGAAGCCGCGGAAGCGATACGCAGGTACGGTGGTTTCCACGGGCTCGCCGCACAGCTCCACGCGATAGCCGGCAGCGGCGATGCGCGCCCCGAGTTCGTAGTCGTCGGCGAGATAGTCCACCAGAGATTCCAAGCCGCCCGCGCGGGTGAGCGCTTCGCGCGAGACGGCGAGCGTCGATCCCAGCCCGAAGCGGATGCCGTCTTCGATGAACCGAGCGGTCAGCACGCCGGGAAGAAAATCCGTGGAGATGCCCAGGGCTTCCAGCCGCGCCCACAACGTGAGGCCTTCGCCTTCCGCTGCCGTGCGGCCGAGATACGGTGCCGTCACCATGCCGACGGGATGCGCGTGCTTGCCGCCGCGCGCATCGACGTTTCCCGCCGGGCCGAAGCACGCCATCACGCGCGAGAGATAGTCCGGCGAGACGCGGATATCGCTGTCGTTGATCAGGATGTAGTCATAGCGTGCCTGGCGCAGCATCTGGACCAGGTTGCTGACCTTGCCTGAGGTGCCGAGCCGTTCCGGACAGACAATCAGGTGGATATCGCGATCGGGGAACTCGGCGCGCAGGCGCTCCACTTCGGCGACGGCAGGATCATCCATGCTGCTGACGCCTAAGAGAATCTCGAACTTGCCGCCATACTGCTGCATGCAGTGGCTCACGAAGCCGGCGTGCATGCGCGCGTCCAGCCCTTTGACGGGCTTCAGGATGCTGACGTCCGGCGCGAACTCGTTCTTTGCAGCAGCAGCGCCTACGCGACGGCAATGGTGGTTAAAGCTGCGTGCGCCCCACAGCGCCAGCAGCATGTAGATCAAGCCGCCTATGGAGAGAAACGTCGTGATGATCTCTACTGCCATGGCGAAGGCCATGATTTGAGTCTATCGAAGCTGGTCGAATGGATTTGCAGTGGTTTAGGCGAAAGAACATGGCCTTAGTGGCACGGTCCCACTCATCCCGCAAAAGCGCGGGATGAATGGGGCACGGTTTTGTGGCGGTTCAACCCATTTCGATGCGCTCACGGACGAATCGCGCAACACGAGCGGCGGCTTCCTGCGGATGACGCTCCAGCAGCAGGTGCGAGCCGGGGAAAATCTCGACCTCGGCCTGTGGCTGGAGGGCGCGCATTTCATCCAACCGATCCATGTCGATCAGCTGATCGTCTTTGGCGTGCAGGAAGAGGATCGGCACGCGGACCTGCGCGAGTTCGCGACGCACATCGCACGTAAGCACGGCGCGTATCCGTTTGGCGAAAGTATCGGCGGGAATGGCGTTCCTGATCCTTTTCAGCTTCAGCAGCAGCTCCTTCGGTGCGTCATGTCCGGCGGTCCAGTGCTTTGCGACGAACGTTGGCCGCGGCAACGCGAAGAGCACGTGCGTCAGCAGTGAGCTGATGGGCCGCAGCAGCTTCCTCACGGGCGGCGTCGCGAAGCCGACACAGAGGACCAGACCCTTCAGGTTCGGCGGATTCGCTGCGGCCCAGGCAATGGCCGCGACGGAGGAGTAGGACTCGGCCAGCAGCACAAACGGCTCATCGTCGATGCCGGCCGAGCGCAGGAACGTGTCAACCTCCGCGTACGAAGTGCAGCCGGTCGGCGGATAGCGCACGATCTGCGGTCGCATGGACGCCGGAAGCGCGGCTGCAAAGTTTTCCAGCAGCCAGCCGGTGCCGTCCATGCCGGGCAGCAGAACGAGTTTTGGGTCGCTCGGACTTGCTTCAACCATCTGCGTGCACTATTCGTAGCGCAGCGCCTCAATGGGATCGAGGTTCGCCGCCTTCCACGCTGGATAGATGCCAAAGACGAGACCGATGGCGCAGGAGCAGAGAAACGCGATGAGAATCCAGAGCGGCGAGACCATCGTGGGCACGATCAGGTTGACGATCGCCGCCACGCCGCTGCCGAGCAGCACGCCGATCAGGCCGCCGACGGCGCATAGCGTCATCGCCTCCAGCGTGAACTGCGTGAGGATGGTCCTTTTGGTCGCGCCGATGGCTTTGCGCACGCCGATCTCGCGCGTACGCTCGGTGACCGAGACCAGCATGATGTTCATCACGCCGACGCCGCCGACGATGAGGCCGACGGAGGAGAGCGACATCATCAGCGCGAACAGGCCGAAGGTGATCTGGTCCCAAAGACGCGTAATAGTGTCGGTGCCGAAGATGGCAAAGTTGTCCGGCTTGTCGTTGGTGAGCTTGCGGCGGCGGCGCAGCAGCTCCGTCAGTCCGTCCACCACGGCATCCTTGTTCTTGGGGTCGTCGTACTTCACGCTGATCCAGTAGTCGAGCTGCTCGGGATGCATGTAGTGAAAGGTCGTGATGGGAAAGAAGGCCTGGTTGTCCTGCGGGTTCTGGCCGCCGCCAAAGGCCTGCTTCTGCTTGTCCGCCACGCCGATCACGGTGAAGACCATGCCGGCCGCGTCGATCTCTTTGCCAACGGCGTTCTGGTCGCCAAAGAGCTGCGCCGCGGTGTCGTGGCCCAGCACGGTGACGCGGGCGGCGCGCTGCTCATCGTTGTCGTTGAAGAAGCGTCCCTCGGTGAGCTGAATGTCGTTGATCTTTTCCTGATCGGTCGTGACGCCGGTGAGGATGGTGCCCTGCATCTCATGGCCATTGCCGCGGATCGCGGTGACGCCGGAGCGTCCCGGTGCATTGTTGTCCGTGTACTGCAGTGCGGGCGAGACGGCGACGACGTGCGGGATCGCATGCATTGCCATCGCGTCGTCGTAGGTGAGCTGCTTGCGTGTCAGCATCTCCGTAGTGGGCCGGGAGCCGACAACCTGGAAGCGGAAGACGTACAGCACGTTGGAGCCGAGCGATTCGACCAGGCCGGTGACGCGCTCGTTGAGGCCGTTGACTACCGACGAGATGATGATGACCGTCAGCACGCCGATGACGATGCCGAGGATGGTGAGGCCGCTGCGCAGCTTGTTGGCGCGCAGGGTCTCCATGGCCATGGTGACGGTTTCTTTCAGGTCTCCGGATCGCATGGCTATGTCAGAGCTCCGATCTCAGGGCGACGATCGGGTCCAGCCGCGCGGCCTTGCGCGCAGGATAGACGCCGAAGAAGATGCCGGTCGATGTCGCCACGAAGAGGCCCAGTAGCACGCTCCACAGCGCGACAGTGGACGGGAAGCCCAGCGCGAGGGTGACGCCTTCCGCGACGACGAATCCGCCCATCACGCCCAGGAATCCGCCAACGAGCGCCATCGCGCCGGACTCGACCAGGAACTGCAACTCGATGTCGCGGCCGCGCGCCCCTAGCGCTTTGCGGATGCCGATCTCGCGCGTGCGCTCCGTCACGCTGACGAGCATGATGTTCATGATGACGATGCCGCCGACGATGAGCGATATGAAGGCAATCGCTCCGGCCACCGCACCGAACCACTGCGTAACCTCGGTGAAGAAGCTGACCAGCGTGTTATTGATGTCCAGCTCGAACGAGTCGTCCGCGCCGGGCGGGTCGTGGCGGCGCGCGCGCATCAGCACTCGGACCTCATCGCCGGCGGCATTGAGCGTTGCGCCCGCCGCGCCGGCCTTGGCGTAGATGGTCAGCGTCTTCATGGTGCCGTAGGTCTTCTGGTAGGCAGTCAGCGGGATGCCGACCCAGTTGTCCTGGCTCTGGCCGAAGGTGGAACCCTGCTTTTCGCCGACGCCGATGACGGTGTAGGGCTGGCCGTCGACGCGCAGCTCCTGGCCCAAAGGATCGATGCCGGGGAAGAGGTGCTCGCGCACGTCCGAGCCGATGATGGCGACCGCCGCGGCGTGCTCCTCGTCGGTGGCGGTGAAGCCGCGGCCCTCGGCGATGTCGAGGTTCTGCAGCGAGGGCATCTGCCAGGTGTAGCCGCGGATTTGGGTGTCGGTGATGGAGTTGGTCTCGCGCGTCACCTTGGCGACGGTGGACTGCATGGCGCCGATGCCGACGCAGCGCTTGCAGTTGTCGCGCACGTAGAGGTAATCGTCATAGGTGACGTTCTTGCGCTTCTGCAGCTTCTGGTACTGGGCGGATGAGGTGACGATGGCCGGCGTCTTCGACACGGTGAAGACATCCGCGCCGTAGCGCGAGAACTTGGTGGTGACGTAGGTGTTTGCGCCGTTCACCAGAGTCACGACGGCGATCACCGAGGCCACGCCGATCATCACGCCCAGCAGGGTGAGAAAGGTGCGCAGCTTGTTCTGCCACAGAGACTGCAGCGCCAGCATGATGGCTTCGCGGAGTTCCATCCAGTGTGATTGTACGCAGCGAAGGCACGCGGCGTTCGCCGGTGCACTCCAGTGGCGGAAGTGAGCCAAGGGTTGACACGGATTGGCACAGACAAGGCATGGATCTTGAACTACAGAATGCAGCTACGACAGCTATCAAGCCGGCATTGGTGTACCCCCTCCCCCCCCTAAAAAATCCATATTATAGAAAACAAATGACTTGGCGAGTAAGTTCTAGAAAGCAAAGCGCTTATTTGGTGTTGCTGAAAACAAATGGGTTAATGAAGAACGGCCCGACCGATGGCCGGGCCTTCGTTCTTTCTTGCTTACATCTATTATATCAGCTCAAGACAGAAAAACTGCCAAGGCTATATTGCTGGTGCAGTGAGGGTTAGGTGAAGGAGGGGCTTGACAGCGATCTGAGCGGTGGTTCGATACCGCCGCTACTTAGGCTCATTGGAGCGTTGGAGAGCCGGCGGGCGAACGGGAACGGGCGCACGATTGGCGCTTGGTGGCGCGGTTTCAGGCATGAAGACAAGCTCACAAGTGTTCATGTAGCAGTTGACGACACCGTGCCGGAGGAGCCGGGCGGAGCTGGATGGAGGGAAAAGCGCGTGCAGATTCACACCCGTGAGCAGGTCATCGACTTTGTCGAGCTGCGGGGTTGACGAGGGCGTGTGCGGGGTGGTCTGAACCTTTTTATCAACGATCTTTCCCCCGGCCATGACGAGTGTGACAAAAGCGACGCCGCGATTGCCTGTGGGAGCGTCAAGGCGAACGGTACGCAGTTCCTGGTCCGACTTGCCGGCAGCAGCGAGGGCCGACGGCTTGTTCATGGCCCTGGCGATGGCGGAGAGGTGGTCATGGGCGGAACGGCTGTCGAGCAAAGAGGCGCTGGCAAGGCAGTAGGCGAAGGCATCGTCTCGCTTGCCCTGCTTGAAGAGAATCCAGCCGAAGGTATCCCATGCGGCGGCGAGCGAGGCTTCCTTGCGCATGACGTCCGGGGTGATAGGGGTATCCAGCGTCCAAGCAGCAGTTTGCGTCTCTTCAGAATTGAGGATGGATTGCTGGGCGGCGCGAACCTGGTCCAGATCGGGTGAGGTTTCAACGAGGATGGCTGTAATGTTGCTGAGTTGCGCGGGATCGGTAACCGTCTTGAGCAGCGGTTCGACGGCGGCGGAGGCCTCTTTGGCCTGGCCTGACTTGGCCTGGGCGGCTGCGATGGCGATGCGCAGGTCGACGAGATTGAGCTTCGAGGGCTCCAAACGGTCCATCGCCGCCTGTCCTTCACGAATGGCCTCGGAATATTGTTTGGCCGCAGAGAGTTCCAGGACCAGGCGCAGCGGCGGCGTGGGATCGACCGGCGCTGCCTTCTCCCAGGATCGGAGGGTCTGGAGAGCGCCTGGGCCATCTTTCAACTGAATCTGGTACTGATAGAGCGTGGCGTAAAGACGAATCTCGTCGGGGTGGTAAGTGATCTCGTGCTGAAGATCGGTTACGACTTCGGTCTGCTTTCCGAGGAGTTGGGCAACAGTGGCGTAGCCTGCCCAGAGGTAGGGTTGGGTGGGGTTGAGCTTGGCGGCGGCATCGAGGTCCTTGCGGCCAGTGTCGAGGTCCATTGAGTGCAGGCTGGTCATGGCCTCGTGGACGAGGCCGGCGGCGCTGGAGTCGGAGGGGTGAGCCGCATCGGAGGCCGCCGGCGCAACCGGCATGGGCATATTGAGGACGCTCTCAGTGGCGGTCGGCTTAACCGGCGGAGTGAGCTGAATATAGGGAACGCCGCTCGCGCCCGCGTCGTCATACCAGGACTGGTACTGCTTCGCATCCTTGAGCGGAACTTCTTTTTGCAGCACGGTGTAGCGGCGCTCCGCGATCAGAACACCCTTGGAGAGGGTGTAGGTCACATCGCAGTTTGCAAACGGGGTGTGCGTATGAACGGCTTCCGGGAGCTCCGCGGTCCAGCCTTTGGGCAGTTCCATCCGGACAGAACTGGTCTCCACGCGCGGCGCGCCAAGCTGGATCGCCTCCACGGGCGGATGGTCCGGAGTGAAGCCCGGCGCGTCGAGGAACTGGAAGGCTGCGGTGATGCGATTATCACCCCAGTCCTTTTCCTTGACGCGGTGGTAGTGGAAGGTGATCTCAAGAGGCTTGGAGAGATCGTCGAGATTATTGATTGCGGCTTCGCTGGTGGTGCCTCCGAAGCCCATGCCCGCCATGAAGCGCTGCACGAACTCACTGTAGCTGGAGGGGGAAACGCTGCGGAGCACGGAGCGCAAGTAAATCTCGCTGTCATCGTGCATGGTGATGGTGATGGTGGAATCGGCGGTGAGGTCTTTATCGAGAGAGCCGACCACGGTCATCGATGAGACCTGCGGATAGGGAAGGTCCCTGGGTGTCTGGCGGATGGCAGGGGCGCCGGAGACAGGAACGACGAGTGCTTCCTTATCGCGCAGCACATTCAGCAGCGACTCCCACGGGGCGACTTCCGACGTTGCGTCGAGCCAGACATCCTTGCCGCCGAGTGTGACGTGCGTGATGAGATGGTTGAAGGCTGCGGGAGAGGCAACGGCAGAGTTGAAGCGAATGCCGGCGCCGATGAGCACCGGATCGGCCTGGATGTTGAGGACCGAGAGCATGGAAGCAAGCAAAGTGTGCTTGTCCTTGCAGTCGCCGTACTGGTTGGCGAAGACCTCGGCTGCGGCGTGGGGCTGATACCGCCCGATGCCGAAGTCGACCCCGATGTAATGGACCTGACTGGAGACGTAGTTATAGATGGCCTGAGCTTTTTCGAGGTCGTTGGTTTTGCCGGCCGTGAGCTCAGCGACCTTGGCTTTGATGGCGGCGTCCGGAGCGATGCGGTCCGCAGTAAGGCTGCGATACCACTGGCCCACAGCGGCATAGTCGGGGAAGGTGGACCATGCGAAGCCCGGGAGCGCGCCTTTGGTGTCGTCCACCTCTTCCTCCGGCGTGCGGGGACGGATTTGTTCAGCCTTCTTTGCGGCCTCGGCTGCAGCGCCTACGGTCGGCTTGAGATCGGTGCGATGCCAGCGATAGATATGTTCCCCATTCGCGTCGGATTCGGTGGGCGTGACGCCGGAGCGCGGGTTGGTCCAGACCGTGAGATGGAGGCCGGACGGTATGTGCAGTTCGTAGGTTTCGTCCAGGACGACTACGTTGCGCAGGAAGGTGTCCTGACCCCAGAACTGGTTTGGGACTTCGGGGTGATCAGTGACGAAACGCACCTGCCACTCCACCGTGTCGCCAATCCTGAGACTGCGGATGGGAAGCTGCTTGCTCTTGAGGTCGCTGTATTCGGGCGCCTGCTGGGTGACGGCGACCGGCTGCTCGAACGCGGAAGAAAGAGGCGTCTCCTGCACGGAACCGTCGGGATGCACGACACGCGCGTAAACGAATTCGGCATGTTGCGATTGCGTGGAATATACGAGCGATGCGACGCCAAAGTCCCGCAGAGCAGCTTCGGATTGCACCACCACGGAAAAGGTCTGGGTGAGAGTTCCAGTGCCATCGGCGTGCATGGAGGCGATGCTCGACCAAGTCTTGAAGTAGTAGGGCTCGGCGGCGAGGGAGGGACTTGCCGGAGTGGTCACTGCGGCCGGTGAGTTTGTCTGGGCATGAAGGAGCGCAGACAAGGAGGCGCCGAAGAATGCGGCAGACACGAGTGTCCGTAGGGCTCGATGGGGTCGCATGAGTGGCCCCAGCTTACACCGCAAAAGCACGCTGTCCAGTAGAACTTTCGTTACCGTGACACATTGTCCCTGGAGACGAAACGGGCCGCCGGCCTCCTCTCCAGGGACAGGTCGCTTAAATGGAAGGCTTCCTTCCGGAACACGCTATTGCAGGACAGGAAGACGCAGCGTTTTGCCGGCGGGAAGTTTGTTTGGATCGATGCCGTTGGCTTCTGCGACCCTGGGGTATTTGTTGGCGTTGCCGTAGAAGAGCTGGCAGATGGCGCTGAGGGTGTCGCCGTGTTTGACGGTGTACTCCTGCTCCGCGCCGCCGGTGGTGGCGATTTCGTGATGCAGGTCGGAGTAGGTGGGGTCGGCCTTCTTGATCTCGTCCCAGACGCGGTTCGCGACGACGGTGCTGGGGACTTCGCCCTTGAGGTGCAGCTTATCGCCTTCGAGCTCCACGGTGTCGAGCTTTGCGCCGTACGGAGCAAACTTCTCAAACAAGCTGAGGACACCGGCGTACTTCTGCTTCAACTGATCCAGATTTGCCACGAGGTTTTCTCCTGTTGCGGATGAGTGCGTACGTTGATAGAGATCCAATGATTGAGGGCTACAGAAGCCGGCCGAGGACGGAGCGGAGCAGGCCGCCGGGTTCGGGCGGCGATCCTGTTGGCGAGCCTGTGGGAGTTACATGATTGTTCGAGATCAGGTGGTGCACGAAGACCGGGACAATGACGGCCAGGCCTGCTTTGACGATGCCCGGTGAGAGTCCTGTGCGCTGGGCGATTCTGTCGATGATGCCTGTGCCGCCCAGCCCGTTCTCAATCTCCGACTGAGTGGCGGGCTGCGTCTGGCCGCTGGACCACTGCTGGACCTGTCCGCCCATGCCGTTCTGCAGGAACGCCTGAACCAGTCCAGCGAAGCCGCCGGGGCGCGCCTGCAACTCCTGCACCAGACCGCCGGCAACCCGGGCGTGATCTGCATTGCCCCCGCCGGTGACCATCTGTTCGGCTAAATCGAGAAGTCCCATCCGAAACCACCTTGCAGTGCTCGGATGTAGGGATTCAATGTGAGGCTGCCCGTGCGCGCAAAGAGAAAATAATCGAGTAGGAATTTGCAGTTAGAAGGTGGGCACGGAGGGTTCAGTGACGAGGGAGTCGACGGAGATGTAGAGGGCTTCGCCGAGCTTTTTGAAGTCCGCGCGCCAGTCTTCGGGCCAGGCGGAGAGATGGTTGCGGCGGAGGAGATCGTTCCAGATGTTCTGCGCCTGCCAGAGGTTGACGCCGAAGGGAACGGTGCGCAGGAAGGTGGCGATCGAGAGCGCGGTGCGCAGGGCGGCAGCGACGTTGCGCGCGGGGGTAGACGCGGTGGGTGGAATGGCTGAACCAGGTTCGAGGCGCGAGGCTCGGGCTTCGACGGTCTCTGTGGCTGAAGGTTCAACAGGCGCGGAGAGGGCCGAGGATTCTGTTGGCGCCGGCGGGATGGGCGAAGCGAAGGGCAGCGAAGGCGGAATTCTTGAAAGCGCGTCGTTGTAAAGGTCGAGCTGCATCTCGAGGGCGACCATGGCGCGCTTGATGCGGTCGGCGGCTGCGAAGGCGAGCGACTGCGCGTCGAGCGTGACCTGTTCCGCGGTTGCGCGGGTGAAGAGCGCGGCGAGGGAGTCCGGATCGAAGTTTTCCGCTTCGATGCCGCTGCGGATGGCGGCATTGAGCGCATAGTTGGCGGCGACAGCGAGCGCGGGCGGCGCGGACATTCCGGATTCGGTAAGGAAGCGCAGCAGCGAGGCGTGGTCCTCGTAGATGGATCGGAGCGAGTCTTCCATCTCTGAGAGCGTGCGGTCGAGGATGGTGCGCAGAATGCGATGCTGCTCATCGGCGAAGAGCGAGGTGAGCGAGTAAGGGATGCCGCCGAAGAACTGGTCGATGAGGCGGATGGCTTCGGGGATGTTCGCGCGATGGACGGCATCGCCGACAGCGGCGGAGAGCGCGGTGAAGGCGGCTGCGTCAGGTTCGAGGTCCGAGGCTCGAGGTCCGAGCGGTTGTTGATTCCCACCCGTCCCGCTCCGCGGTACGGATGGGGCACCCGGAGAGTTTTCAGATACAGAGTTGAAGCGGCGGACCGCGGCCGAAAGGTTCTGGTCGCCGAGGTGGAGCACGGCGAAGCAAATCTCTTCGGTCTCCTCGGTAATGCGGGAGCGGATGCGCGCGCGGCCAAGCGCGACCCGGCTGCGGCCGGAGGCGAAGGAGTCCCATGCATCGCGATAGACGGTGTAGCAGAAGAGGTCGCCGTCTTCGGGATAGGTGCGGAAGATGGAGCTGATGGCGTAGTGGGCGCCCACCTGTTCGAGCCCGACGCGAAGGCCGAGGACGTAGCGGCGGTAAAGCTCGGCGGCATCGCCGAACTCAGGGATATTGGATTTGGCGCGGGAGAGGATTTCGAGGAACTTGTCTTCGAGCGCAGCGCCGGCGGGCCCGAAGAGTTTGGCGGCGAGCTGGATAACGCGGCCTGCGTATGCGATGACCTGAATGGTCTCAATGCCTGAGACCTCGTCAAAGAACCAGCCGCAGGAGGTGTACATCAGCTGCGTGTGGCGCTCCAGCTCCATCAGCTCGAGTGCAGTGACGCGCTCCGCGGGCGTGAGCGTATGGGTGGCGTGACGCGCGAAAAAGCTGCTGGTGTTGGCGGCGCGGTCGAGCACGACGGAGATGTAGGCATCGCGCGCGGCCCAGAGGTCGCGGAGGAGAGGCCTGGCGAGAGCTTCCGCGAGCGGCGCGGTCGCGTCGCGGAGATAGTCGAGGGCCTCGCGAAGCGGAGCGCGCCACTGCTGGTTCCATCCGGGGCGGCCGCCATTGCAGCCGCAGTCGGAGCGCCAGCGTTCGATGCCATGCGAGCAGGACCAGGAGGTGTCGTCGACGACTTCGGCTTCAAAAGCGGGCGGGAAGTTTGCGAGAAATTCGGCGTAGTTGGTGAGGCGGACTTCTGACCCGGAGTAGCTGGGCACTCCGCCGGTTTCGATCAGGTGCATGGCGTAGGAGAGCGCCATCTCGCCGTAACGATGGTGATGGCCGTAACTCTCGCCGTCGGTGGCGACGTGGGAAAGCTGCGGCGCGGCGGGATCGGACTTGGGCGGGTGCGCGTCGAAGCCTGCGAGCAGCCGCTTTGCGAAGGCTTCGCCAGAGTTGAGCAGGCCTTCGAAGGCGATGGCGCGCGAGGTGGCGCCGTCATAGAAAAAGACCGCGATGGAGCGGCCTTCATTGAGGTGAACGAGGTAGGGGTGCGTGGTGTCGACGGAGGCGTCGGGAGTTTCCGTCCAGTTGCTGGGCGCTGGGGGCTGGACATCTTCATTCCCACCCGTCCCGTTGGGCGGTACGGATGGGGCACCTGGACTTTGTGACGCGGGAAGCTTGCGGATGCGGGCGCACTGATGCGGCGCGAGGATGGTGAACTTGATGCCCTCGGCGGCCATCCAATCGAGGACGGAACGGCTGACGGCGGTCTCGGCGAGCCACATGCCTTCAGGGCGGCGGCCGAAGCGGTATTCGAAGTCGGCGATGCCCCAGCGGATTTGGGTGCGCGCGTCGCGCTCGCTCGCCAAGGGCATGATGATGTGGTTGTAGACCTGCGCAATGGCGGAGCCGTGGCCGGAATAGCGCTCGGCGGAGGCGCGGTCGGCATCGACAACCATGCGATAGGTGCGGCGCGCGTTGTCCTCCATCCACTTCAGCAGCGTGGGGCCGAAGTTGTAGCTCATGCGGGCGTAATTGTTGACGATGCGGACGATTTCGTTCCTGGTGTTGGTGATGCGAGAAGCGCCGTTGGGGGCGTAGCACTCGGCGGTGATGCGATCGTTCCAGTCGTGCCAGGGCGCGGCGGAGTCCTGCACCTCGACGACTTCGAGCCAGGGGTTCTCACGCGGCGGCTGATAGAAGTGGCCGTGGACGCAGACGAAGCGCGTGGCATCCAGCGCGTGAGGCGGAGGCGCGAGCGGGGTGGTCGATGCGGAGTTCGTGCGCGGGGAGGACTGCTTCGGCATCAGGAGACTAGGGTATCGCGGCAGGAAGGATGATGCAGGGAAACGGCTGGCTAGCGAACGCTATGATTTCTCAGGAGGAGCCATCAGCCGTGTTGGAACGGCGAGAATTTTTGCGATTGGCAGTTGGGACAGCGGTTGCGGTAGGGAATGATGGCGTGGCAAGCGCCGGCGATCCAGAACCACGAAGGATCAAGGCGGTTGCGTTCGATGCTTTCCCGATCTTCGATCCGCGCCCCATCTCCAATCTGGCAGAAGAGATGTTTCCGGGCAAAGGAGCAGAGTTTAGCAGTGAGTGGAAGACGCGCCAGTTTGAGTACACATGGCTGCGAACTCTTACCGGGCAGTATGAGGATTTCTGGCACGTGACGCAGGATGCGCTCGGATACGCTGCAGCGAAGCTTAGCGTTGGGATGGATCAAGCAAAAGCCGAGCGCCTGATGGCTGCGTATCTGAAGCTGAAGGCATGGCCGGATGTCGTTCCAGTCCTGCGCTCATTGAAAGATGCAGGTATACGTCTCGGTTTCCTCTCGAATTTCACAGAGCCGATGCTGCGCTCGTGCATCGAGAGCGCAGGATTGAATGGATTCTTTGAGCAGATACTGAGCACCGACCGGGTAAAGGCCTTCAAACCAGACCGGCGATCTTATGAAATCGGCGTAGAAGCTTTCAGACTCAGGAAAGAAGAGATTGCCTTCGCGGCGTTTGCGGGATGGGACGCGGTAGGTGCGGCCGCGTTCGGTTATCCGACGTTCTGGGTGAATCGCACGAGAGCAACTCCGGAGCAATTCGGCCCACAACCGAACGCGACACGCACGGATCTGGTGGATCTGCCGGCTTTCATTCGAGGTGGAAGTAAGGCGAGAGATTAGTCTCCGTCTGGAGGCGTGAGTGTTCCGTTGGCGAGGTCACGGGCGCGCCGCATCGCTCGCGACGGAATCTAACGCACCCACCCGAGCTAAATTTCTAAACGAGATTTTCGCGAACGGAAGGAACGAATCAGAAAGAAAGCCAAGCCGGACGCGCAGGTAATCAGCAGCGCGAGCAGGCAGACCATCGCGCGATAGGAGACGATGAAGTAGCTCTGTGTCAGGTGAATCTCGGTCCCGTGCATGCGATGCATCATAGGCTCGCTGACGTCCTCTACGGTATTTATTCTCCGGGCCTCGGCGTCAGCATCCCATTCGCCAGGTCGCACGCGCGCCACAGGTACCAACTCGCCACTGACCGCCATGGCGCCCATCGCGCGCCGCGCTTCAGCATCTCGTCCGGCTTCGGGAGATCGGCGGGCGTGACCTTGTCGGCTGGCTTGAGTTTGCCAAACGTGAGCGCGAAGCCTTTGCGCACGCCGTAGTCATTGACGGGAAGAACATCCGGGCGGCCGAGGCGGAAGATGAGCAGCATCTCGACAGTCCATTGGCCGATGCCCCGCACCTGCGTGAGGTGCTCGATGATGTCGTCGTCGGACATGCGGCGGATGCGCTGGAGCGTGGGGACGGTGCCGTCGATGGTTTTCGCGGCGAGGTCGCGCAGCGCGAGCGTCTTGTTGGCGGAGAGGCCCGCGGCGCGAAGCTGCGGCGTAGGGCAATCGAGAATCTGCTGCGGCGTGGGGTGCGCGCCGGTGCCGGACGCGGTAAGAGTGGGCGTGAGGGAAAACGATTCGATCAGCCGGCGATGGATGGTAGCGGCGGCTTTGCCATGCAATTGCTGATACACGATGGCCTCGACCAGCGCCTCAAACGGCGATTGCGAACCCGCAACTTTCAACGTGAACGGCCCGGCGCGCTGGATGAGGCGTGCGAGTTTTGGGTCCGCGACGACGAGGTGCTTCAAGGCGGCGGCGGAATCGTAGGCAGGCTTGCGCGTGCGGCTGGGATGCATGCAAGAAAGGTACGAGGTTCAAGGTTCGAGGTTCAAGAGAGTCGCCGGTTGCCGGTTGCGTAGCTGCAGGAAAGGGACGAAGACCGAGATTCTGGCTGCGCGAGTCGGAATGACGATTCTTGAAATCTTCGCACACGTCGATCGAAGCCCACCGCGGAGTGAGCCTGACTCGCAAACGCGCATGTGAATGGATGCATGTTGGCGCGGTGCACGAGATGTTGTGCATTGCGAAATGCGCAACTTCGATAATCGGATATTCCTAATAAAAAAACGGTTGCGCGATGGAGCGCGGCTTTGAATTTCATGTTTTTCCACTGCTATACTCGGAGTCTCGGAACGATAACGAATGATTTGCATAGCACGAAGAAGCTGAGTTTTCGAGAGGTGATCGAGGTTGTTATACTCGGCGCCGCTTTCGGGACCCGCCTGAACAGTACCTAACTTCACGCTGCTGGCCGTCGAAACGCATTTTCGTCGGACAGGTGGCACGCCACCAGCAACGAGCGCAGATGATGTGACCGAAGTCTGCGCCTGGTTAAACAGGAACAGGAACACCAATGGCGCAAGTTTTTGACCGCAGTTCGAACGCGCTGGCCCGGGCGAGTCTGGTATTGACGGGCCTGATCGTTATCGCACTCGGCGTCACACTGGACCAGTTGCAGCGCTCGCCGTGGGTGACGCGTCAAGGGCAGCGGCCAGACCAGCCGATCCCGTTCAGCCACATGCACCATGTTCAGGGACTGGGCCTGCAGTGCCAGTACTGCCACACCTCGGTGGAGACATCGAGCTATGCGGGAATTCCCCCCACCAAGACCTGCATCAATTGCCATTCCCAGATTTGGACCAATGCGGCGCTGCTGGAACCGGTGCGTGAGAGCTGGGCAACGGGCAAGTCGATCCCCTGGATTCGCGTGCATGATCTGCCAGACTTTGTGTTCTTCAACCACTCGGTCCACGTAAATAAGGGCATCGGCTGTGCAAGCTGTCATGGGCGTGTGGACGAGATGCCGCTGATGTACATGCAGAATTCGCTGCAAATGGAGTGGTGCCTGAACTGCCATCGCAATCCGGCAGGCGAGCTGCGACCCACCTCAGAGATCTACAACATGGCCTGGGCGGGCGCGTCAGGCGCGCATCCGGTGTGGTGTACGGAGACCGGCCAGAGTGGTCCGACGGCTGAGAGCGTGAGCTGCACCACGAAAGATCCGGCCAACAATAATCCTCAGGTTGCGATGCTGCAGGTTGGGCCAGGTTCGAACCGCGGCCAGCCTTCGCCGGCACACGGCTCCGGCACTCAGTTGCAGCCGATACCGCGGACTGCGGCGGGCGTGACGATAAGCAATGGCTCGCCGATGGCGGGAATCCCGATGCCCGCGAATTATCAGGAGTTTACGAGCCAAACAGACCTTGGGCGTTATCTGACGGCGCACTATCATGTGCGTCCGCCGAATGAGCTGACGAGCTGCGAGACGTGCCACCGATGATAAAGACAGGGAACAGGGAACAGGGAACACCGGCTGAGATGGGCACAACACTTGCCGGCAATGCGCAGGTAGTTACGCAGATCGCGGCGGCCCCGGGTACGAAGATGACGCTCGCCGAGGTGCGCACAAAGCTTGAGGGCAAGAGCGGGCGCCGATTCTGGAAGAATCTGGACGAGATTTCATCGAAGCCCGGCTTCCGCGAGATGCTGGAATCGGAGTTTCCGCGCCAGGCGGGCGAGTGGGTGGACGCAGTCAGCCGCCGGGGATTCCTGAAGGTGATGGGCGCCTCGCTGGCGCTGGCCGGAATGGCTGGTTGCACCAAGCAGCCCGACGAGCCGATCTTCCCCTATGTAAAACAACCTGAAGATCTTATCCTCGGCAAACCGATGTATTTTGCTTCGGCGCATCCGTTCCCGACTGGCGCGATTCCGGTACTGGTGAAGTCGGACGCCTTCCGGCCAATCAAGGTGGACGGCAACCCGGACCACCCGATGTCGAACGGCCGCTCGGATGCGCTGACACAGGCGACGCTGCTTGATCTGTACGATCCGGACCGCTCGCCGAAGGTGCTGCTGCGCGGACAGGCCAGCAGCTGGGGCGAGTTCCAGCAGGCTCTGGTTGCGGCGGCGAATGGAATGAAGGGTGGCCAGGGGCTTTATTTCCTGGGCGAGACCATCACGTCGCCCACTCTTGCGGCGCAGTGGAAGCAGGTTCAACAGAAGTATCCGCAGGCGAAGCTGATCCAGTGGGAGCCGGTGAACCGCGACTCCGCCATGGCGGCGTCGAAGGCCGCATTCGGCGACTACACCGACGCGCAGTACAAGCTGGAAAATGCAGACATTATTCTGTCGCTCGATGCGGACTTCCTGGGGGGTATCGCGCATCCGGGCTTCCTGCCGATGGCAGCGGCGTTCGCGGAGCGGCGGCGGTTCGATCCCGCGAAGCCGATGAACCGCATGTACGTGGTCGAGACCATGCCGACCGTGACCGGACTGAAGGCCGACCACCGGCTGGCCGTAAAGCCGAGCGATCTGATCGCCTTTGCACAGGCGCTGGCAGGCGGCAGCATGCCGACCTTCCAGAACCCAGATGCCATGAAGTTCTTCATGACGCTCCAGCAGGACCTGAAAGGTGCGGCTGGCCGCGCTGTTGTGATCCCGGGTGAGCAGGCGCCGCCCCAGGTGCATCTCGCTGCGTATGCGATCAATGCGGCGATCGGAGCGGTTGGCAAGACAGTCGTTTACTCCGACACGGTCAATCCGCTGCCCAGCGAGCAGGTCAACGACCTGAAGTCGCTGGTTGGCGACATGCTTGCCGGCAAGGTGCAGTGGCTGGTGATGCTGGGCGTGAACCCGCTCTACTCCGCGCCGCGCGATCTGGAGTTTGAGGCTGCGTTCAACAAGGTTCCAAACACGGTTCATCTGGGCTCGCATGTGGACGAGACGGGCGCCGTTTCGGTGTGGCACGTCAACAAGGCGCACTACCTTGAGAGCTGGTCGGATGCGCGCGTGTATGACGGCACGATTTCGATTATTCAGCCGATGATTGCGCCGCTGTACGGCGGTCATAGCGCGCATGAGGTGCTGCAGGCCCTGCTGGACAATCCGGAGATGTCCGCGTACGACGCAGTGCGGGCCAACGCGAAGACCTACATCAAGGGCGACTTTGAGACTGCCTGGCGCACCGCGGTGCATGCCGGCTGGGTGGATGGAACAGCATTCACATCGACCCGGACGCCGAAGGCCGGCTCCCAGGGAGCAGCTAACAATGCAGCTGCGGCAATTGCAACGCCAGTGGCCAACGAAGCGGTGACCTCCGCGCAAAACCTTACGGTCGAAGTTTCGTTCAAGGCGGACCCGTCGCTGTACGACGGGCGCTATGCGAACAACGGCTGGCTGCAGGAGCTGCCCAAGCAGGTCACGAATCTGAGCTGGGACAATGCCGCGCTGATGAGCCTGCAGACGGCGGAGGACCTGGGCGTCAACCAGAACGACGCCATCGAGATCGACGCCGGCGGGCGCAAGGTGATCGCTCCCGTGCTGATCGCTCCGGGACATGCGGACGGTTCTGTCACCGTCCATCTGGGCTTTGGCCGACGCGAGGGCGGCCGCGTGGGCGCGGCCGTCGGCTTTGACTCATATCTGCTGCGCACCACCAGCGGCGTCTACAGTACAACCGCGAAGCTGCGGAAGACCGGGGAAACCTACGATATCTGCGTCACCAAGGTCGACTCCATTGAACATCGCGGCGGCTTTGCGCAACAGGACCTGAACAAGCAGGAGTACGACACGCAGGGCACCTTCTCGCTTCCGGGGCACGAGGCCATGGAGCGCGCGATCATCCGCTACGCCACCTACGACGAGGCGAAGAAGAACCCGGGCTACGCGAAAGAAGAAGGTCCGGGCGTGCTGGTCGAAAAAGTAGGTTACGCGCCGGAGGGCGAGGCGCCCGGGCACGACGAAAGCTTCTTCCCGGATGCGTGGCGTTACGACCATACCGAGAAGGTCGGCAACAATAATCGGACCGTGCTCCAGAATAAGTGGGGGCTGGCGGTCGACCTGAACTCCTGCATCGGCTGCAACGCCTGCATTGTGAGCTGCTACGCGGAAAACAACATTCCGGTGGTGGGTCGCGAGCAGGTGAAGATCGGCCGTAACATGCAGTGGATCCGGATCGATACGTATTTCGAAGGCGATCTGCATACGCCACGCGCGCACTTCCAGCCCATGATGTGCCAGCAGTGCGAGAACGCGGGTTGCGAACAGGTTTGCCCGGTAGGCGCGACAGTGCATTCGCCGGAAGGCCTGAACGTGATGGTTTACAACCGCTGCGTCGGCACTCGCTACTGCCAGAACAACTGCATGTACAAGGTGCGCCGGTTCAACTTCCTGCTGTACTCCGATTACGACACGGAGAGCCTCAAGCTCATGCGCAATCCAGACGTCTCCGTTCGTTCGCGCGGCGTGATGGAAAAGTGCAATTACTGCCTGCAGCGGATTCAGGAAGCGAAGATCACCGCGGACAAGGAAAACCGCGAGATCAAGGACGGCGAAATCGTGACCGCCTGCCAGCAGGCCTGCCCGACGGACGCGATCGTCTTCGGAAACATGAACGACCCGAACAGCAAGGTGTCCAAGCGCAAGGCAACGGAGCGCGACTACCAGGTGCTGGCGGACCTGAACTACCGTCCGCGCACGACCTACACGGCCGGCGTCATCAACCCCAACCCGGAGCTGGCATAAGATGGCGACCAAGTCTCCCATGCAGGACCCGGTAGTCGATCCCATGATCGACCCGCGAACGGGCGAGTATGCCGTCATTGCTCCGGGGCACAACTTCAACAGCGTGACGCGGAAGATCGCGGGCATCGTGCTGACATCGAACACGCCGATGGGCTGGTTCGGCGGCCTCGCGGTTGCGGGTGGCGTCGCGACATTCCTGGTGGTCGCACTGACCTGGCTGTTCCTGCAGGGCGTCGGCATCTGGGGCGTAACGATCCCGGGGGCGTGGGGATTCGCGATCATCAACTTCGTCTGGTGGATCGGTATCGGCCACGCCGGCACGCTGATCTCTGCCATTCTGCTGCTCTTCAAGCAGAGCTGGCGCAACTCGATCAACCGCTTCGCCGAAGCGATGACGATCTTCGCGGTGTGCTGCGCGGGCATCTTCCCGCTGATCCATGTGGGCCGTCCGTGGCTGGCATACTGGCTCTTCCCGTATCCCAGCACGATGAATGTCTGGCCGCAGTTCCGCAGCCCGCTGGCATGGGACGTGTTCGCGGTTTCGACTTACGCAACCATCTCCGTGGTCTTCTGGTATATCGGCATGGTGCCGGATTTCGGCACGCTGCGCGACCGCGCGACGCTGCCCGCGGCCAAATACTTCTACGGCATCCTCTCGATGGGATGGCGCGGATCGACGCGCCACTGGATGCGGTATGAGACGGCCTCGCTATTGCTGGCCGGACTCTCCACTCCTCTTGTGCTTTCCGTACACACGGTCATCAGCTTCGACTTCGCCGTGGCGGCGATGGCGGGCTGGCACACCACGATCTTCCCGCCATACTTCGTTGCCGGCGCGATCTACTCGGGCTTTGCAATGGTGATCACGCTGGCGGTGCCGATCCGCAAGTTCTATCACCTGGAAGATTTCGTGACTCTGCGCCATCTGGACAACATGGCGAAGGTGATGCTGGCCACCGGCATGATCGTGGGCTACGGCTACGGCATGGAGGTCTTCATGAGCTGGTATGCGGCCAGCCACTGGGAGTTCTTCATGATGTGGAACCGCATGTTCGGGCCGATGGGCTGGGCGTACTGGATGCTCATCCTGACGAACCTCGCGATCCCGCTGACCACGCTCTGGTCGCGCAAGCTGCGCGTCAATGCGCTGTTCCTCTTCCTGCTGTCGTTCGTCATCAATACGGGCATGTGGTTTGAGCGCTTCGTGATCGTCGTGACCAGCCTGTACCGCGACTACCTGCCCTCGAGCTGGGGCACGTACCGCGCCACCAAGTGGGATTACATGACGTTTATCGGGACGTGGGGAATGTTCACGTTCCTGTTCCTGCTGTTCGTGCGGTTCCTCCCGATGATTCCGATGTCGGAGATCCGCATGATGCTGCCGCAGACCAAGATCCGGCCGGGCGGCGAGGACGCGGAAAAAGTGATTCAGGAGACGTGCTAAATGCCGGTGCGCGAGGGAATCTACGGACTGCTGGCGGAGTTCAATACTCCCGGCGAACTTGTTGCTGCCACCGAAGCGGCGCACGAGGCCGGCTTTCGGCGGATGGAATGCTACACGCCGTACCCGGTGGAAGAAGCCGCCGTTGCGCTGCGTTTTCACAAGAACCGCGTGCCGCTGATTACCCTGATCGGCGGGTTGCTGGGCGTAACGACCGCCTTTTTGATGGAGACATGGATCTGCGTATGGTCGTATCCGCTGAACATCGGCGACCGTCCTCTCTTTAGCTGGCCGGCGTTCATTATCCCGGCGTATGAGTGGACCATTCTCTTCTCCGGACTGACGGCGGGCTTCGGCATGCTCGCGCTGTGCGGCCTGCCGCAGCTCTACCATCCGCTCTTCAATGCGCCCAACTTCCGCAATGGCGCGACCACGGACAAATTCTTCCTCTGCCTGGAGGCAACGGACCCCAAGTTTTCCATTATGGAGACGCGGGCATTCCTGGAGCAGTTCTCTCCGGCGTCGCTGGTGGAGGTGGAGCTGTGACAGGTTCGAGGTTCGGGGTTCGGGGTTCGAGGCTGGCCACTGCCGGCCGGCTGGGCTGTGCGCTGGCGGCGATGGCGGCCGCGTTCACCATGGCCGGCTGCCGCCAGGACATGCAGGACCAGCCGAGGATGTTCCCCCAGCGGGGTTCGGATTTCTTCGCCGATGGGCGCAGCGTGCGGCCGCAGCTGGCGAACACGATTGCGCGCGGACAGTTGCACGAAGATTCGTACTTCTACACCGGATTGCAGGATGGCAAGGAAGGCAACGCAATGCCCTTCCCGGTGACGATGGAGGTTCTCGAACGCGGGCAGGAGCGATACAACGTGTACTGCACCCCGTGCCATTCGCGGGTGGGCAACGGCGAAGGCATGATTGTGCAGCGCGGGTACCGGCCGGCGGGCAACTTCCACACGGACCGGCTGATGAATGCGCCGCTGGGCCACTTCTTCAACGTGATGACCCACGGCTACGGCGCGATGCCGGAGTATGCCTCGCAGGTGGCCCCGGCGGACCGTTGGGCGATCGTTGCCTACATCAAAGCCCTTCAGTTGAGCCAGGCCGCAAAGCCCTCCGACGCGCCGGACGGCACGCAGGCCGAGCCTTTGAGCAAGATCGCGAGCGACGAGGGCCTGGAGCCTAACGCGCTGAACTGGCAGATGCCGTCGACCGCGATCGTGGGCACGCCGAACAATCAGGACAACGGCATTCCCGAGGCGGGAACTCCGAACGGCAAAGCACAGGCGCCGGCCACATCGCCGCAGGCGAAGCAGGGCGGCAAGTAGCAGAACAGGATTTACGAAGGCTGAAACGAATGGCATCTGGACACGAACAACACGGAGCACACGGACACCACGGACCGCGCGAGCTGCCGGCCACGCTGACCGCGCCGCCGCAACTGGCGGCGTGGAGAATGCGCGCCTTGATCGTCGCGGCGGTGTTTGCGGTCCTGACGATCTGCTTTGTCTTCACGCATGAAGGCCGCAACCACATCATGCGCGCGTACCTGATGGGCTACATGACCTGCTTCAACCTGGCCGGCGGCGGCCTGATCATGCTGATGCTGCAGCATGTGACGGGAGGCAAGTGGGGCCTGCTGCTGCGCCGGCCGCTGGAAGCCATGACGCGCACCCTGCCACTGGTGGCCTTTTTCTCCATCTTCCTGATGATTCCCGCGCTCGGCAAGCACCTGTGGCAGTGGGTGATGTACCCCACCGCAGCCGCGGAGCGCAATGCCTTCGCGCAGGGCGCCATCAACAAAGAGCAGGAACTGACTGCGATCTTCAAGCTGCGCATGCTGAACCCATACGCGCTGATCTGGGAGACCTGCATCATCTTCGCCGTTTTGATCCTCTTCATGCATCTGCTGAACAAGTGGTCGCTTCAGCAGGACGCCGACCCGCAGCGCGGCACCGATGCCAGCTTCGAGCGGTGGCGCATCAAGTTTGAGAACCTCAGCGGACCGGGCATTCTGACCTATGTGATCCTGCTGACGCTGGGCGCAATCGTATGGATCAAGTCGCTGGACGTGACCTGGTATTCGTCGATCTGGGGCCTGCAGTTCCTGGTCGCCGAAGGCTACGCCGTCCTCGCGCTGGGCATCCTCACCGTAATCCTGCTGTCGCGTTATGAGCCGATGAAGACGCTGCTGCGCGCCACCGAGCAACACGACCTGGGCAAGCTGGCGTTCGCGTTCGTGATGCTGAACATCTATCTCTGCTTCGCGGAATTCCTGATCATCTGGTCGGGCAACATTCCGGACGAGCTGCCCTGGTATCTGAACCGCATTCACGGTGGATGGTGGGTCGTCTGCTCGGCAGACTTCATCTGCCACTGGCTGATTCCGTTTACGCTGCTGCTCTCGCGCGACCTGAAGCGCAACAAGAGCAAGATGATCTGGCTTTGCTCGTGGATGCTGTTCGCGCGGCTGGTGGACATGTTCTGGCTGATCGAGCCTAACTTCAAAGGCGCCGCCGGCAACCTGGTAGGCGAGCCGCTAAGCATTCTGGCTTACGTCACCGTGCCCCTCTGCATGCTGGGGCTGTGGTCCGCGTATTACCTGACGCAACTGATGAATCGGCCGCTGATTGTGGTCAACGATCCGCACCTCGAAGAAATGCTGGAGCCGGAACATGCACACTGAGGGTCATGACATGGGCAAGGATGTCGCCGGCAACACGCCGCCGGCGGC
>Ga0134125_10001211_pt1 | contig 32053 bp, 31 predicted proteins | sample KB31751_FD_96464 | JGI IMG/M metagenome (GOLD analysis project Ga0134125, IMG submission 96464) | Terrestrial soil microbial communities with excess Nitrogen fertilizer from Kellogg Biological Station, Michigan, USA - KB3-175-1 | ecosystem: Environmental > Terrestrial > Soil > Unclassified ...
ACGGTTTCTATCGACGTCAAGAACACCGTGCATTGGGACGGCGCGCGCACGGGTGAGAAGGAGCCTGCCGTCCTCGAGCTCGTCGGCATGGGGCCGGTGAAGACCATTCAGGTCGACGAGAACGGCAAGCCCATTTCCAAGCGTTAGTGGCAGGGCCGGCGCAGACTATTTGATCCGGTCCTGGATCTTCGCGAGACCGGCCACTGCGCATACCTCGTCCTTGTCGCCTCCCGGCGCGCCGGACACGGCAAACGCACCGATCAGGTCGGAGCCCGCCTTGATCGGGATCGCGCCACGCCGAGCGGTCTCAATCAGGGGATTCGCCTTTATTTCCGCCGCGAACGCCGTGTCCGCAGCAGCCTTGGCTGCGACCTCTCCGCTGGTCATCCCATACTTGAGTGTCGCCTGAGCCTTGCTCATTGCGATTCTCTGCGTGATGGCGGCTGCGCCATCATTGGAGATCAACACGATCGGTATGCCCGCGGAGTCGGTGATGAGCGCGGTTGTCTTATAGCCATTGGCCAGGCATGTGGCATTGGCGGCTGTAGCGGCCTCGATCGCCAGTGCGGTGCTGATGCCGCGGGGACGCGGCGGCCGGGGCTGCTTCTGTTCGTCCCGTGTCGGCGGCGGCGCAATGGTCGGTGCCGGATTCGTATCGGCCAGTACTGGTGCTACCGCGAGCATCGCTGCGACGAATAGAGCGTTCTTCATGATGTCCCCTGCTTCGGCTTTTCCCTGATCATAGCATCCTCGAGTGGAAAGTCTGTAAGCCACGGGCAGCATCCACGCCGCGGAGCACGTGATGGCCCGCGCATGGGCGCCCTGTCCACGACAGTGAGAATGTCCTCAAGATCGTGACTCGAACGAAAATCATCGCGGCCACACGGCTCACAAATGCTTACAGAGTGGTCGCGACGAAGGCTGATGCGGCGATTCGCCGAGTCTCGATTCAATCGTTCAGTCTCACGCGAGCTGCGGTCCGCACGTAATACCCGCTGAGAGTCGCAGCCTCGACGATGGGCGTCCACATCCTCCGTTGCGCGGATGCTCTCGGCCGCGGAATCCTCGATAAGAGACCCGCCAAACGCTTCGCATGACCCCGGCTCGTAGAGCGCCGCTGTTGCTGAATGCCTCAGCAGCGCGCAAGGGCTCAATCGAATCTCGAAGCTCGGGCGGTGCCTGGACCATGAGGGTCGTTGAGACCGAAGCGCAAAGGTGACATCGGAACGGCACGACAACAGGCCGTGGCACGATAACTGCGACCGGATGGGGCGTCGACCTCGGTGTAAGCGTCAACGACCTCGATAGCACGCCATCGGCACACAGCCAGCGGCTTCGATTCTCTACTTGGGCAGGCGCAATCGGGAGAGTCAACGATGAGCGACCTCAAGCCGATCTCATACCTCGTGTTCATCCTTCTGATGTTGACAAGCGTACCCGTGCGAGCTGCCGAGTACGAAGTCAAGGACGGCAACAAGGTCGACGCAAAGACCTTGGCCGGTTGGAAAACGTGGCGGGCGCTCGCATGTGATCGCTGTCACGGCGCTGCGCAGGAGGGCTTGGTGGGTCCCTCCCTCGTTGTTTCCCTGAAGACTCGCACGAAGGAGGAGTTTCGTACTGCGCTGTTGAACGGGCGCCCCGAGAAGGGAATGCCCGCCTACAGCTCGAGCAAGATGGCCACTGACAACTGGGAAGGTCTGTACGCATACCTGAAAGGAAGGTCCGACGGCCGCATCCAAGCCGGCCGGCTGTCCGCCCTTGAAGGCAATTGATCAACGGTATTGCGCGTCCTCGAGGTGTGAGGCACGCGACATGCAAGATCTCGTGCACTTGCGCCTTGTCACTCACTCCCGGCCGAAGACCGCGGACGGCGCCGGCGCGGTGCCATGAGGCCGCGCGCCGTGTTTGGGCTCAGCGTGGGACTGAGCTTGGTAAGTTCCGGGGTAGCTGGCGCCCTGCTCGTTTGGCCCGCGCTGCACACGCTCGATAGCCGGGCAGCCTTATTGTGGCTGATCGCACCACACATGTTCCTCCGGTTCATCGGGCTGAGTTTCCTGGTTCCGGGTGTCGTTTCGGCTTCGTTGCCGGAACAATGGGCGGCGCCGGCCGCTATTGGCGATTTCGCGGCCGGCATTCTTGCGATCATCGCCACTTCCGCGCTGGCGGCAGGTGTACGTTGGGCCATCGCCGCCGCGTGGCTCTTCAATGTCGTGGGCGCGCTGGACCTGCTCTACGCCTTCTACAAGGGCGCGCAAGTCAAACTTGATCCGGGCTCGCTGGGTGCCGCGTTCTACATCGTGACGGCAATCGTGCCGCCGCTCATCGTGACGCACGCGCTGATTTTCGTGATGCTTATCGGGGACCGATGACCCCAACTCCGGAGCCGCGACTTCGCGCCCGGAAGCCGCGACTACGGCGAGATGCATGCTAAAAGCGCGCTTAGGCACAGCGCTTGCGCCATAGTCAACCGATATGGCCGCCGTGAGCGCCACCGGTATACTCATACAGCTCTCACCAAGGGACTTCGACGCGGTTTTGTTCGATCTGGATGGCGTGCTCACTCCCACCGCGAGCCTGCACGCGGCTGCGTGGAAGCAACTTTTCGATGACTTTCTTCGAGCACGCGCGCAGCGCACGGGCGAGCCCTTCGTTCCGTTTGACCTTGGTTCGGACTATCCGCGCTATGTCGATGGCAAGTCTCGCCAGGACGGGATTCTGTCGTTCTTGGCCGCGCGAGGGATTACGCTGCGACCAGGTGACTCCGATGACGGGCCAGGTGAGGAAACCGTTCACGCGCTCGGCCATCTCAAGGACGCCTATTTCCTGCGCAGGCTGCGGGAACAAGGCCTTCGACCTTTCGAGGGCGCAGCGGAGCTCGCACGCACTCTGCGCGTGCATGAGGTTCGAACCGCGGTCGTCACTTCCAGCAAAAACGGCGAAGCCGTACTCGACGCTGCTGGCATCAGCGCACTCTTCGACGTGCGCGTGGACGGCAACGACATCGAGCAGCTGAATCTCAAAGGCAAGCCGGCGCCGGATGCCTTTCTCGAAGCGGCGCGCCGTCTGCAGGTGCCGCCCTCACGCGCTGTCGTCGTGGAGGATGCAACAGCAGGCGTTCAGGGGGCTTACGCAGGAGGCTTCGGATATGTGATCGGTGTGGATCACGGCGGCCGGTCGCAGGCGCTGAGAGACTCCGGCGCGGACGAGGTGGTGAACTCTCTCGCCCAGATTCATGTCGCCGTGGAGCCGCCGGCGATCTGGTCGCTCATCTACGACGGCTTCGATCATGCGCGCGAGGGTATCCGCGAGGCGTTGTGCGCGCTCGGCAATGGCTACCTCACGACCCGCGGCGCGTTGCCCTGGGCGCGTGCGGACGACATCCACTATCCCGGCACTTACCTGGCCGGCGGTTACAACCGGCTGCGCTCGGCCGCCCCCGGCCGCGAAGTCGAAAACGAAGATCTGGTGAATCTCCCCAATTGGCTCAGCCTCACGCTGCGGCTGGGCACTGCGCACTGGTTGGACCTGAGCCGCGTACGCATTCTCACCTATCGGCAGGAACTGGATCTGCGGTGTGGCATGCTCGAACGGGCCATGACACTTGAAGATGCCGAAGGGCGCCGCACGAGCCTGCGCGAGCGGCGATTCGTGTCCATGGCCAACATGCACGTGAGCGCGCTCGAAATCACGCTCACCGCGGAAAACTGGTCCGGACCGGTCACAGTTTGCTCCGGAATCGACGGCCGCGTGGTCAATTCCGGCGCGCGCCTGTACGCGAAGTTCGACAAATGCCATCTGCAACTGATCTCGAGCGAAGCGATTACGGACGATAGCGTCCAGCTTCTTGTGCAAACCAACCAATCGCACCTCCGCGTTGCCCAGGCGGCCCGCACACGTCTCTTCAAAAAAGGCAACCCGCTCATGACAGCTCGGACCCTCGTACGTGAGCAGGGCTACATCGGCCAGCAGTCCGAGTGTGCGATCTCCCCAGGCGAGCCACTCGTGATCGAGAAACTCGTGGTGTTGCACACCTCCCGTGACCCTGCCATTTCCGAGCCGGAGGTCGCTGCGCGTAAATCCCTCATGCGAGTGCGCACGTTCCATGTGGAACGCCAGGCGCATGTGCTCGCCTGGAAGCACCTCTGGCGGAGATTCGATGTGCACCTGCGTCCGTCCGCGGCGCAGTTCAAACTGAATGTGCCCATGCTGCTCCACCTGAACATGTTCCATCTGCTGCAGGCGACGTCGCTGAACTCCATCGGGCTGGACATTGGGGTCCCCGCACGCGCCTGGACCGGCGAGGCCTACCAAGGACACATCTTCTGGGACGAGCTCTTCATTCTTCCGACGCTCACCTTCCGTACGCCGGAAATCGCACGCTCACTGCTCATGTATCGCTATCGCCGACTCGGTGAGGCACGCGCCGCCGCCGCCATCGCCGGTTACCAGGGTGCGATGTTTCCCTGGCAGAGCGGAAGCGATGGCCAGGAGGAGACCCAAAAACTGAATTTCAACCACCGATCGGGGCGCTGGGTACCGGACAACACCTACCTGCAGCGGCACGTCGGCAGCGCGATCGTATGGAACGTATGGCAATACTTTCAGATTACGCACGACGTTGAGTTTCTGCAATTCTATGGCGCCGAGATGATCCTCGAGGTCGCGCGCTTCTGGGCCAGCGCCGCGCGGCTCAACGCGCAACGCGGACGCTACGAGATCCGTGGCGTGATGGGGCCGGACGAGTTCCATGATGCCTACCCCGGAGCGAGGCAGCCGGGGCTCAACAACAACGCCTACACGAACGTGATGTCGGTCTGGGTTTTGCTGCGCGCGCAGGACACGCTCGAGGCTCTTCCGGACATCCGCCGTGCCGAGTTGATGGCTCGCTGCAAGATCACCCAGCAGGACATCGCGCTCTGGACTGACATCAGCCGCAGAATGTTCGTGCCTTTCCACGCCAACGGCATCATCAGCCAGTTCGAGGGTTACGAGAATCTGATCGAGCTCGACTGGCAGGCGTATCGCGACCGCTATGGCAACATTCAGCGCCTGGAGCTCATTCTCGAAGCGGAGCACGACAGCGCGAACCGTTACAAGGTATCCAAGCAGGCGGACGTCCTGATGCTGTTCTATCTCTTCTCCGCCGAGGAGCTACGGGAGTTGTTCGAGAGGCTGGGTTATGCGTTCGCGTACGAGACGATCCCTCGCAACCTCGCGTACTACGACTGCCGTTCAACGCACGGCTCGACGCTCTCCCGCGTCGTGCACGCGTGGGTGCTCGCGCGCTCCGACCGCAAGCGAGCCATGAGGTATTACCAGGAAGCTCTCCAAAGCGACGTCGGCGACATACAGCAAGGCACCACGGCTGAAGGCGTGCATCTGGCAGCAATGGCGGGTACGGTCGATCTGATCCAGCGAGTATCGACCGGGGCCGAAGTGACCGGGGATGTGTTGCGGCTGAACCCGCGTTTGCCCGAGCAGCTCGAGCGTCTCGACCTGCGCATTCGTTATCGAGGGCACACCCTTGATCTTCGGCTCACGCCGACGACTCTTACCGTGCGGGGACGCGAGCCGGGCGTTGCGCCGATTCGATTTCGCATTCGCGACGAGCTGCATGAATTCAAGGGGGGCACCACACGCACGTTCGAGATCCCACCGCTTTGAGCCTCACATCGCAGGAAGTGCCCGAGACGACCACCGCCGCTGTGCTGATATCCCCGGCGCTGGCGCCTGGCCGGGTGTCACACCATGGGGGGTATCGCGAGTATGAGCACCTCACTAGACCAGTCTCGGGTTGGGCCTGTCGGAAGCAATTGCCCACGATTTACGCGCCTCCTCGACCACGTCGAGGGAGATCTTCTGTTGATCCGCGAGCGCCCGCAACGCCGCCAGCGCAACGAAGCGGCGATCGACTTCGAAGAAGTCGCGCAGTTTCTCCCGGGTATCACTGCGACCGAAGCCATCGGTGCCGAGCACATGAAACGGACACCTCACCTCGCCACGAAGCTGCTCCACGAGACACTTGATGTAGTCACTGGCGGCAACGATGGGCGCCTCGCCTTCCAGAGCTCCAGCGAAGTAGCTTTTCCGCGGCTCCCGCTTTGGATTCAAGAGATTCCAGCGTGCAACATCCCTCGCCTCGCGCGCCAGCTCATTGACACTGGTAAGGCTGTAGATTTCTGCGCTGACGCCGAACTCTGTCTGCAGGATTCCGGCCGCCGCTTCGACTTCCCTCAGAATGGCGCCGCTTCCCAGCAACCGTACTCGCAGGCCATCCCCCTCCCCTACCGTGCGCAGCCGGTAAATGCCCTTCAATATCCCTTCCTGCACTCCAACCGGCATGGCGGGCTGCGGGTACCTCTCGTTCATCAGCGTGACGTAGTAGAAAACGTCTTGCTGCGCAACGAACATCCGCCGCAGGCCCTCTTGGATGATCACGGCCAATTCGTAGCCGTAACACGGATCATAGGTAATGCAGTTGGGAATCGTTGTGAAGAGAGCGTGACTGTGGCCGTCCTGGTGCTGCAGGCCTTCGCCGTTCAAAGTCGTACGCCCGGAGGTGCCGCCAAGCAAAAAGCCGCGGGCGCGAATATCACCGGCTGCCCAGGCGAGATCACCGACACGCTGGAACCCGAACATCGAATAGTAGATGTAGAACGGGATGAGCGTCAGACCGTGCGTGCTGTACGCGGTGGCGACGGCCAGCCAGGAACAAAACGCACCGGCCTCGGTGATGCCTTCCTGGAGCACCTGCCCATCCTTCGCTTCACGATAGGCGCTGAGCTGCTGCGCGTCGAGCGGCTCATAGAGCTGACCGCTCGCCGAGTAGATTCCGATCTGGCGAAACATCCCCTCCATGCCAAACGTCCTCGCCTCATCGGGCACGATTGGTACCACCCGCTTACCGATCTTCTTGTCGCGCAACAACACGGCGAGAATGCGTGTGAATACCATTGTCGTCGAGTTCAAGCGCTCACCCGAGCCCGCCAGCTGCTGCGAGAATGCGTCAAGCGCGGGGACCTCGAGCACCTCTTCGGCCGCACGGCGTTGCGGGACGTATCCACCCAGATGTTCGCGTCGTTTGCGCAGGTATGCCGCCTCCGGAGAGTCCTCCGGAGGTCGATAGAACGACACGTTCGCAAGATCCTGTTGCGACAGCGGGATCGCAAAACGATCGCGAAACAGGCCGATCGCATCAGCGGTCAGCTTCTTCACCTGATGCGTGTCGTATTCCGCCTCGACCGCGGCACCCATGCCGTAGCCCTTTACCGTCTTCGCCAGGATGACAGTCGGCTGACCCACGTGGTGAAATGCCTCGTGATAGGCCGCATACACCTTGAACGGGTCATGCCCTCCGCGATTCAAGCGCATGATGTCATCGTCTGAGAGGTGCTCCACGAGCTGCAGCAATTGCGGATCCTTCCCGAAGAAGTGCTCGCGCGCATACGCCCCGCCCTTTGCCTTGTAGTTCTGGTATTCGCCATCCACGGCCTCGTCGGCGCGCCGCTGCAACGCGCCCGTCGTGTCCTTGGCGAACAGCGGATCCCAGAGCCGGCCCCAGATCACCTTGATCACGTTCCAACCCGCGCCGCGGAACGTACTCTCCAGCTCCTGGATGATCTTGCCGTTTCCCCTGACGGGTCCGTCGAGACGCTGCAGGTTGCAGTTGACGACGAATATCAGGTTATCGAGGCACTCTCGAACCGGCAGCGAGAGCGCACCGAGGGACTCGGGCTCGTCACATTCGCCATCGCCGAGGAAAACCCATACCTTGCGATCGCCCATGGGCAACAGGCCGCGGTTGTCGAGATACTTCATGACGTGCGCCTGGTAGATCCCCTGCAGCGGTCCCAACCCCATGGAAACAGTCGGGAACTGCCAGTAGTCGGGCATGAGCCAGGGGTGCGGATAGGACGACAGGCCGGTGCCACCGACTTCCCGGCGAAAGTTGTCGAGTTGGCGCTCGCTCAGGCGCCCTTCGAGAAACGACCGCGCATAGATCCCTGGCGCGCTATGACCCTGGAAGTAGACCAGGTCCGCCTGGCGCGTGTCCGTGCCGCCACGGAAGAAATGATTGAATCCGACGTCGTACAAGGTGGCGGCCGATGCGAATGTCGAGACGTGTCCGCCAGGATCGCCAGGCCGACTGTTGGCGCGAAGCACCATCGCCAACGCGTTCCAGCGCGTCATCGAGCGTAGGCGACGCTCCATGAACATGTCGCCGGGCATCGACGCCTCGCGCTCAATCGGGATTGTGTTTCGATACGGCGTGGTGATCGGATATGGGAACCGGCCGTCCGCCCGCGCCATGCGCGCAGACAATTGCCGCAACAGGAAGGCGGCACGCTCGACGCCTTCGTGTGCGAGCACAGACTCGAGGGAATCCAGCCATTCCTTTGTTTCAGCGGGGTTATTGTCCTGTGCCGGTTTCGAATCGCTCACGGGCCACCTCGACGAGGTTTCAAGCCAGACGATCAGGCCGCCTGCGAAGGCCGGGCTCAGCGTTCGCCCATGCCCTCGGCGGGCTTGCCGCCGCTTCCCGCCCTGACCTTCCTTTCGATCGAGTCACCGATCGCGGGGTCGACTGACTTCCAATAGGCAAAGGCGCGTTCCAGAACCGGCGAGCGGACTCCGCCGAGCAGACTGCCGGCCACTTGATCGATCAGCGCCGCGCGCTGTGCGGCGTCGAATACCTTGCGGACCAGAATTCCGGGCTGCGTGAAATCATCGTCCTCCGCACGCAGGGTATAGGCGCTACGGACCATCTCGCCGTCCGACTCCCAGCCATCCGGAACGGGCCCGTTTCCGTCTGCCCACCGGCGTCCGGTGCTGTTCGGCGCATAGGTGGGCGCGTTGCCGCTGTGGGCGTAGGCCATCTGGCCGTCGAACATATAAGTGTTCACCTTCACCCTCGGCTGGTTGACCGGAAGCTGATGAAAGTTGGTGCCGATACGGTTGCGCTGCGCGTCGTTGTACGCGAACGCCCGGCCCAGCAGCATCTTGTCGGGCGACAAACCGATCCCCGGCACCGTGTTCCCCGGCGAGAAAGCGGCCTGCTCGATCTGTGCAAAGAAGTTCTCCGGGTTGCGGTTCAGCCGCATCGTGCCGACCTCGATCAATGGATAATCCTTGTGTGGCCAGGTCTTGGTCAGGTCGAAAGGGTTGATCCGGTAGCCCTTGGCTTGGGCATAGGGCATGACCTGGACCGAAAGCGTCCAGGCGGGGTGTTGACCCCGGGCGATCGCCTCGAACAGATCGCGGCGATGGAAATCCGCGTCGGTACCCGCCATGGCGGCGGCCTCGACGTTGGTGAAGAACTCCATGCCCTGCTGCGTATGGAAATGGTACTTCACCCAGAATTTCTGGCCGGCGGCGTTGATCCACATATATGTGTGGGAGCCGTACCCGTTCATGTGGCGCCAGGTGCGCGGCAGGCCGCGCGGGCCCATCAGGTAAGTGACCTGATGCGCGCTCTCGGGGTTGCTGGTCCAGAAGTCCCACTGCATATGGTTGTCGCGCAGCCCGGAATCGGCAAGCCGCTTCTGGCTGCGGATGAAGTGCGGAAACTTCATCGGGTCGCGCACGAAGAAAATCGGCGTGTTATTGCCCACGAGATCGTAGTTGCCCTCGCTCGTGTAGAACTTGAGTGAGAAGCCACGCACATCGCGCCAAGTGTCGGGGCTGCCCGCCTCCCCGGCTACGGTTGAGAAACGCGCCAGCATCTCTGTCGAGGCGCCCTTCTGGAACAGCGCCGCCCTGGTGTAGGCGGAGACGTCCTTGGTTGTCTCGAACACGCCGAACGCGCCTGCGCCCTTCGCATGAGGTTGACGCTCGGGAACCTTCTCCCGGTTGAAATGCGCCATCTGCTCCAGGAAATGCACGTCATGCAGAAGAATGGGACCCTCGGGGCCGATCGTCAGGGAATTGCGGTCACTAGGCGCCGGTGCGCCGGTGCTCAGGGTCGAACCGTCGGTCATGGAGTAGGACATGGCATGAGTCTCCTTTTGCGAGGAAAGCTGCCTGAGGAATCCGCGAGCTCCGAGCGCGCTCCGCAGGATTGAGTCTGGCGCAAGATGCGCGCCCACTCGACTCGTCGCACCTAGCGGCAGTGCTCTTCCCCTCAGCGGCACAGACGCGCAAGATCAGTACGGGTGCCCACTGCGAATCCGGCGGTCCGACGGGAATGCGCCGCTGCGCACTTCGATCGACTGTTCGGCTGGCGCCTCAGGCGCTGGACGGACGGGCTCTCATTCGCTGTGCCCCGGGTCACCCGCGGCGCTCGAACCCGACCGGAGGCATGACAGATGCGTTACCTTGCGCTCGCGGCGGACTACGACGGCACGACAGCCCGCGACGACCAGCTCTCCGACAGTGCAGCGCAGGCAATCGAACGACTGCGGGTCTCGGGGCGCCGTTCCATCCTGGTGACCGGCCGGCGCCTCGAGGATCTGCTGCGCGTGTGCCCGAGGGTGGGGATATTCGACCTCGTCGTCGCGGAGAACGGCGGCGTCATCTACGACCCACAACGGCGGGAAGCGATTCCTCTCGCAACGCCGGTCCCGCCGCACTTTGTCGAGGCTTTGCTCAAGAGAGGCGTGGAGCCCGTCGAGATCGGGCGAGTATTGGTCGCCACGCACGATCGTCATCGCGCGACCGTGCTCGAGGTGGTGCGCGAGCTCGGACTCGAGCTGCAGGCCATTTTCAATCGCTCGGCGATGATGTTGCTTCCGCCGGGCATCAACAAAGCCACCGGTCTCGACGTCGCGCTGCGGCGCCTTGGCTTGTCCCGTCATGAAGCGGTGGGGATCGGTGATGCGGAGAACGATCACTCGCTTCTGACGCACTGCGAGTGCGGGGTGGCCGTCGCAAATGCAGTCCCATCCTTGAAACAGGTCGCCGCATTCGTCACACAGCGAAGCAACGGCAACGGTGTCGCTGAGCTGGCCGATGAGCTCATTGCGAACGACCTCCTGCGCATGGAAGGAAACATCGAGCGTCACCTGGTGGCCGTCGGCCGGACTGCGGACGGCATGGAAGTGCGGATCCCACCGTACGGTCGCAACATCCTCATCGCCGGACCGTCCGGCAGTGGCAAATCGACGCTCACCGCCGCCCTGATCGAGCAATTGATCGATGCGGCGTACCAGGTGTGCATCATCGACCCCGAGGGCGACTACGGCACGCTCTCCTCGGTGGTGTGTCTGGGCAACCCGCAGCGTGCGCCGAGCGTCAATGAGGTACTGTCGATACTCGAAGACCCCGCGATCAACGTTGCGGTCAATCTACTCGGCCTGCCACCGGACGATCGGCCCTTCTTCTTTGCTCAGCTCATACCGAGTTTGCAGGCCATGCGCGCCCGCACCGGCCGGCCGCACTGGCTCGTACTGGACGAAGCGCATCACATGCTGCCGCAGACGTGGGGCCACGCGGAATCTACGCTTCCACGCAAGCTCGGCGAAACGATTCTCGTTACTGTTCATCCCAATCATCTCGCACCGCAGGTGATCGCGCCGATCAACCTCGTCTTTGCGGTCGGGAACTCTCCGGAGAGGACATTGAGAAAGTTCGCCGCAGCAGTCGCGCATGTTCTCAACTGGCCACCGCAGCTGATGCATCCGCGCGGTAACGTGGTGGCCTGGTTTGTGAGCGAGGGCCAGCTACCCTTCTCGATGGAGCCCGTACGCGGACGCGCGGAACGAATCCGACACCATCGCAAATACGCACAGGGAGATCTGCGCTATCAGAGTTTCTACTTTCGCGGACCGGAAGGCAGGCACAACCTCAAGGCACAGAACCTTGCCGTGTTCTGCCAGATCGCCGCCGGGATCGATGAGGCGACGTGGCTGTTCCATCTGCGACGCAACGATTATTCGCGCTGGTTCCGCGACACCATCAAGGACTCCTGGCTCGCCGAGCGGACCGAGCCAATCGAACGGCGCAGCGATCTGTCTGCGCAGCAGACCCGACAGGCCATTGGTGAGCTCGTTTCGACGCGCTACACTTTGCCGGAATGAAAGCGTATCGGACTTGACTGCGGCGGCCTCAGCGGAGGCGATCGCTCATCCTGGGGTGCGACTCGAACGCGATGCGCCATTCGCCGCCTGCGGCACGGCGAGGATGTCACATTCGATTTCGCTCAGGACGCGTCCGGCAACACTGCCGAGCAGCGCCCGAGCAAGCCCCGTGCGGCCATGCGTGCCGATCACGAGGAGGTGTGGCCGAAGGCTTTCGACCGCGCCCTTGATAGCAGAGAACGGCGGCCCCTCCTCGAGCACGACGTGTGCCGCCGCTCCATCGAGCCCCAACTGCGACAGGAAGCTGCGGATCTCCTCGCCCGCCTCCCTTTCCCAATTGGCGGAGTATTCCGTGATCGTATCCTCCTGCACGCCTGCCCAGCCGAGCATGCCCTTGTCGAGCGGCTCGAAGGCATGCACGATCGAAACCCGAACGTTGTCGAGCAGGCCGAGCGACTGCGACGCACGCACCGCGTGCGCGGAGGCATCCGATGCGTCCAGCGCGAGCAGCACGGACTCGTAACGAACCAAGCTCGCCGAGTTCACCATCAGAACGGGATGATGCCCCGTGCGCATGACCCGCTCGATGGTGGTCCCAACGATCACGTCTCGCAGGATGCGCCTGCGATGCGCACCGAGAACGAGCAGATCCGCATTCCATGTCTGCGCCGCCTTCACGATGCTGTCGAATACGCTCCCGGCCGTGATCTCGCACTGAACGCGAGGCACCGGAGTGCGCATTGCGGCCAAACGCCCTTCGAGCGCGACACGCGCGCGCTGCGTCTCGAATTCGACGAGCTCACGCGGCTGATCCTGATCCACCACATGCAGCAGACGGAGCTCCGCGCCGAATTGACGTGCGAGATCTGCCGCGCGATCGATAGCGAGGTCCGCTCTGAGCGATAGATCCGTGGCGCAAATGATCTTCTTCATACTTCGCGTGGAGCCGCCGCACGCTGTGACGCTGGAACCCCAGGACCGGAGCCCGACGAGTAGGACTTCCTCCTGGCCTGCGCAGCCCACACTCCCGCGCTCTGCTCACGCACCGGGAACTCGAACCTTCGTGGCCTGAGCAGGACAAAGTCGCAATCAAGGGTGTCCACCAATTTGCGGGTAAGGGTTCCGACGTGCCCCGCATCGCGCGCCTGGTGAGTAAGGGCTCCAATCACCAGTACGTCGGGCTGCTGCTCTGCGGCAAACGCGCGCAGTGTAGTAGCCGGGTCTCCCGTGAGCCTCCAAACGCGATCGGCCGCAAGTTGCACTTCCTGCGCCAGATTGTGCAATTTGGCAGCGTGTGCCTTCTCGGTGAGTGCGTCGGCACCGGAGCGCTCGCCGAAGACGAGGTCAAGCTCCCCGTGGCAACCCTCGCTCAAGTATGCTGCCGATTGGAGGATCCGCTGCAGCAATCTGGGAGTTTCCTCACCCGAGACGTCCACGGCGGCGGCGATGCGAGGACGGGGCGCCCATGCGCGGCCGCGGCTGAGCAAGAGCGGTACCGGGCAGGTGCGAACCAACTCCCAGTCGTTCGCGTCGAGCGCTGAGCGGCCGGCAGCGCCCCCGCTCGCGGCCGCCTTCATCACCAGATCCGGACAAGTCTTGAACACCTTGTGCACGATTCCCTCGTACAGGGGACTCTCGCAGACGACGTCAATTGAAACCGCAACGTCCTGGGCGGTCACCAGGTAGCTCAGGCGCCTCAGGTAATCATTCAAGTCGGCCACGCATTTCTGCCGCGCCGCCTCGACTCCGCGCCGGTCATAGCTTCTCTTGAGCGCATACTCGTGCTCCGCATCACAGGAAAAGAGCTCGATTCGAGCGTTGAGCTCGCGCGCCAGGACCAGAGCTTTGTTGACCAGAGGCGCGTCTCGTCCACTGCGATCCAACACAACGAGGATTGAAGTCACATCTTTCATTGCTTGCACTCCCGTCGGTTCCCTGCCACCCTCTCGAGCCACTCACGTGCTCAGTAACGCCCCACCGCATCGCTCGCTGGAAAAGTGTCCATGAGCCGGCGATCCACCTCATCGTATTCCGTGGTGACACCGAAAGCGTGCGCGCTACCCGGCGAGCGAACGGTGGTCGCAGAGGTCTTGCGTGGCGCGTTCACCAGAGCTCCCGGCGCGTTCGGCGCGAGCTCCCATCGGGGGTTGCGGCCGCCTCGCGGTCCATCGCGCGTTCTCATGAGATCAGCTGTCATACACGATTCTCCTCGATTTGCAGGCGCAGCTTGTGGGCTCGCCGTGTACCGCATGAGTGTTGATTCATTACCGGCACGCATCCGCAGCCTCACTCATGCCCTGGAACTGAGCACGTTGTAGCGTGAGTCGGTAGTTAGGACAATTTGAATTATTCGGTTGAACAGTTCGAGACAATCGAACCGCCAGTCTCCCGGTCCACAGGGCTGGACCGGCGGCATCGCTTTGTCGATTCCGGTCTCGGATCGGACGGCCTGGATGATCCGTGCCAGGTGAAGCGAGCCCGAAGCGGATCGACTCGCTCATGACAGCCGCTGCTCCCCTAGGCCGCCGAGCTCGACGTCGACGCGAGCACGCTGCGCAAGCGCCGAAATGTTCCCGGATTTCTCACCAGATCGCCGAGCGAATAGCGATCGAGCACATCGAGGAAGGCGCCCAGCGCCTCCTCGAGTGGTCCGCGCACTCCACATGCGGATGAGACGACGCAGCGGTTTCGCGCCCGGTCGAAACACTCGACCAGCTCGAAGCCATCTTCGGTGGCCCGCACGACTGCGCCCAGATTGATCGATTCGACGGCGCCTCGCAAACGCAGCCCGCCACCACGCCCGCGCAGACTGTCGACGAAACCCGCCTGCGCCAGCGTCTGCGTGATCTTCATCAAGTGATTGCGCGAGATACCATAGCGTCGTGCAACCTCTTCAATGGTATGTACTCTGTCCGGTTCAACGGCCAGCAGCATCAGCAGCCGCAGGGCATAGTCGGTATGCAGGGTAAGACGCATGGTATGGGGCAGTGCTTCTAAGAGGCATATCGTATACCTCTTTTAAGCGACTGTCATGAGGCGCGCCCGGACCTCGGTCATTTGACGATGAGCAGGGCTGTCATCGTCGGGTGCAGCGTACAGAAATACGGGAACTCTCCCCGCTCCTTGGCCGTGTACTTCCACGAATCGCCTGCCGCGAGGATGTGCGAATCGAATTGCAGATTGCGTGCCGTAACCGTGTGGGGAAAGAAGTCCTTGTTTTTCCACACGATCGTGTCTCCGCGGCGGGCGGTAAGGGATTGCGGATGGAAGCTCGTACCCTCGATGATGACGGTGTGAACGACCGGCTTCTCAGCGCCGCTTCCCGTGCTCGCGCCGCTCAACAGCAGCGCTGCAACGAGTGCAGCGCTGAACGCGCAACGCTGCACTCTGTGGCAAATGGCGAAACGCCTGCTCATCTCATCCTCTCAACGTGCTCTGAATCTGCTTCGCATGAGCCAGGTGCGCCTCGAATGCAGGGCGCACCTTGACGAGCAGGGCCTTGAGCTCGGCGTTCTTTGCGCCGGGGATGAGCGTGTGGTCGAGCGCATCCAGCACGCTCTGGTGATAGGTGACTTCGTTGTCGATGTAAGCTCGGTCGAACGCGGCACCCTCGAGTGCTTTCAGATGCTGAATGTTGGCATCACCGCCGCTCTTGAGGCTGCGGCTCGTCGCATTCTCCTCAGGCGTGACTTTGAGCCGGGTCACCAATGCCGTCGCTGCCTTGTTGACTCCCGTATGGTCGGTCACCATTTGCCTGGCAAACGCTTTGACCTCCTGGTTCGTGGCCTTGGACTCGGCCAGCTTTCCCGCATCGATATCCACCTGATTCGCCGTCACAACGATCGCAGCGATCTGCGGATCGGTCGGACCGGCTCCCTGGCCCCAGCAATCCGCCGCGACCAACGCCAGCGCACTCGCGACTACAATGCTGAATACTTTCATTTGCGTACTCCTGTTTGATTTTGCGGAAGCCTCGGCCGGCGATGCGGCCGTGGCGGCGCGTGACTTCCGCATGAAGATGGCCCATTGAGATCACCGCTTCCGTGCAGCAGCGGCTTCGGTCGGCAGGGCGAATACGAAAAGTGATCCTCCCAGCGTCGTGTAGCGGGCGAGATCCTTATACCCGCCGACTGCGCCGAGCCCCGCCGTCGGCTCCGTCAGACCGGCTGCCATGCCGAGACCGGCCCAGCCGCCGATGCCCGAATACACCCCAACATACTGCTTGCCGGCGTATTCGTACGTGAACACGTTGCCGATGATTCCCGAGGGCGTCTTGAACTTCCACAGCTCCCTACCGTCCTTCGGGCTGACGGCCTTGAGGTACCCCTCGAGTGTCCCGTAGAACACAACATCCCCGGCGGTGGTCAGCGCACCTGACCATACCGAGAACCGCTCGGGCTTCGACCACACGATCTTGCCCCGCGCCGGATCCCACGCGATGAAGTTACCCATGCCCCCATGGCTGTTCGGTGCGGGAAACATGTTGACCGTCGCGCCGACATACGGCTGCCCGGCCACGTACTCCACCTGGAACGGCTCATAGTTCATGCACACGTGGTTGGTCGGCACGAACAGAAGTCCCGATTTGGGGTCGTAGCTCGAAGGCTGCTCGTCCTTCGACCCCAGCGATGCGGGACAGATATTCATCACATTGACATCGGGGCCCGTCGTCCCCGGGGAGTAGTGCGGATCAACGACCGGCCGGCCGCTCTTCATGTCCACCCTCGTAGCCCAGTTCACCGCCGGGTCGTACTTCTGCGCCACCAGCAGCGCGCCGGTTTCCCGGTTGAGGGTGTAACCGAATCCGTTGCGATCCATATGCACCAGGGCGGGGACCTTCTTGCCATTGATCGTGACGTCGATGAGGGGCATCTCATTGACGCCGTCGTAGTCCCACTGGTCATGGGGCGTCATCTGGTAGACCCACTTGGCCATACCGGTGTCGAGGTCGCGCGCGAAAATCGTCATCGACCACTTGTTGTCGCCGGGACGCTGATTCGGGTTCCACGTACCTGGGTTGCCGGAGCCGTAGTAGACGAGATTGAGTTTCGGGTCGTACGAATACCAGCCCCAGGTCGGGCCGCCGCCGAGCTTCCACTGCTCTCCCTGCCAGCTCTTGAGCGAGGAATCCTTGCCAACCGGAGCCAGCTTGCCGTCGGTCCAGGTCATGGTCCTGGCCGGGTCGAACAACAAGTCGCTGTCGGGACCGGTACTCCATGCGGTCCACGCCTTTTTACCGGTCTTCAGGTCGTATGCGATCAGGCGGCCGCGAACACCGTACTCGCCACCTGAAATGCCGGTGATCACCTTGTCCTTGAAGACATGCGGCGCATTGGTGTTCGTCTCGCCTATCTTGGGATTGCCATTCTTGACCGCCCACACCACCTTGCCGGTGGCGGCGTCCAGGGCGACCAGAGTCGTGTCAGCCTGTTGCAGGAAAATCTTCCCGTCACCGTACGCAAGGCCGCGGCTCACGGTGTCGCAGCACATGACTGGCACGACGTTCGCGTCTTGCTTCGGCTCGTACTTCCATTTGAAAGTCTGATCCTCGAGCTTCACCGCATAGACGTTGTTGGGAAATGGCGTGTGCAGGTACAAGGTGTCACCGATCACCAGAGGGGAGCCCTCATGGCCGCGCAGCACACCGGTTGACAGGGTCCATGCCACCTGCAAGTCGGCGACGTTGGCCGCGTTGATCTGACTGAGCTCGCTATAGCGCTGATTGGCGTAGTCGCCCGCCTGGGAAGCCCAATTGGCCGAATTGCTCATCTTCTGATCGAGGTCGGGGTCCGCGACCCCCGTAACGCAAGCCAGTGTCGCAGCCAGCGCCGCGATCCCGACCCATATCGATCGATTGCGGTATCTCATGTGAGGCTCCTCTGGATCGGCAAGCGCAAACACCGCCACGCCGATCAATGGTGGCAGGGCTCCGCCGGATGCCTGACTAACACCGACAAGCAGGCAATTCGGCATCTGCGGTGAGCCTATGCACCGATCCGGCAACCGACAAACGATTAATGTTGGTGCTTGATATCGAACTTCCCGATGCGAGGTGCGTTCACCTCCAGCCATTTGCGAGCGGCGCGCGTCCGGCTTCGACCCGGCTCATCCGGCATTTCAAATCGGGAAGCGCGATTGATCGCATCAAGATTCATCGCTTGTCGAATGCCACTACGGCCCATACGCTCGTCCTCGACCATCGCCAATCGCTCCCCGGCCAGGCAGTGATCACCTTCAGGAGCACACGAAATGCCTCGATACCTGCGCAGTTCATCCTCAGAAGTGCATGCCAACCCTTACGGGCCGCCGCAGTCAGCGAGACGCGCTGCGACGTTCGCCACTCCCACGGTGCGTGCCCCTATGGCGTCTGACGCACAAGCCGTCACTCGAGCCGCAGGTCCGAATCCGCTTTGGGCGATCAACGTCGGGATGGGCCTCTTTTTCGCTTTGGCGGCCGCGGTGATCATGCTTACCTGACACGGCGCGTTCAATGAAGTGAGGGTTCTGAAAGAGGCCATCTCGTGCAAACGAGTGTGACGGGCGAGCAGTTATCGCAGTCCAGCCGCGGTGAACCCATGCTGGTTTCCGTGTTCAGCGCCTACACGGTTTCCGCCACCCTGTGGCTGCTGTTTGCAACGGCAATCGGCGTGCTCATGTCCTACAAGTTCGGCGCGCCCGATTTCTGGCCCGGGTCGTGGCTGACCTTCGGGCGCCTGCGTCCGATTCACACCAACGCCACCTTTTATGGCTGGGCCAGCGTGGCATTGGTAGGGCTCGCGTACTACGTCGCCGCGCGCAGCTCGCGTACAGTTTTGTACAGCTCAAAACTCGCCTGGATCGGACTCGCGCTGTTCAATGTGGCCGCGGCGGCTGGCACGCTTGCCCTCGACCTGGGTCACAACGATGGCAATCTTGAATATCGCGAATGGCCGTGGCCGATCCGGCTGATTTTTCTCGCCGCACTGCTCGTCACAGCCTGGAATCTGATCGGCACCGTAGCGCGACGCAGCACCAAAGATATCTATTTGTCGAACTGGTACACCCTCGGCGGCGTGCTGTGGACCTGCATCATCGCGGTCGTCGCGGTCCTGCCGTGGTATCAGTACGGCCTTGGCCAGGTCTCGGTATCAGGCTTTTACATGCACAACGCGGTAGGCATGTGGTTCACACCGCTGGCGCTGGGGATCTTCTACTACGCCTTACCCAAGCTGCTGAACCGGCCGATCTATTCCTACGCACTGGGTGTCTTTGCCTTCTGGACCAACCTGGTGTTCTATCCCATCATCGGCGCGCACCACTTTCTGTTCAGTCCGCTGCCCTGGTGGCTGCAAACGACGGCGATCGTGTTCAGCGTCGCGATGCTGGTGCCGGTCTGGGGTGGCAGCGCAAACTTTCTGCTCACCATGCGCGGCAGAATGCGCGACATGACGCATTCCTATCCGCTGATGTTCATTTTCGTCGGCGTGGTCGGCTACCTCTTCGGCTCCACTCAGGGCACGTTCGAGGCATTTCGCTCGCTGCAGGAAGTGTGGCACCTGACCAACTTCACGGTCGGTCATTCGCATCTGACGATGTACGGCTTCGTCAGCTTTGCGATCTGGGGCGGCCTCTATGTCCTGTTGCCCCTGGCCACCGGCAAGGAGCCCGGCGCGGTCGGCCTGAAACTGCATTTCTGGATGGCGGTGGTGGGGAGTTTCATCTACGTCATTTCATTGTCAGTCGGCGGCACCCTTCAGGGGCTGGACTGGAAGCAGGGCCTGCCGTTCATCCAATCAGTGGTGGATATGCAGTCGTACTGGGTGTGGCGCGGTGTCGGTGGCTCACTCATGTTTCTCAGCCACATTGTCTTTGGCTGGAACGTCTGGCGCATGACCTATGGCGTGGGCGCCCGAGCCGCGGCGCAGCACTTCGCACCAGCGGCGGGGGCAGCCAAATGAACAAGCTGCTGCTGATCGCGGGGGGCTCGAGCCTGGTTTATGGAGTCCTCGCCGTACTCATGGGCGTGTTGCCCGGCATCGAATTGTCCCGCACGCCGTCCGGTCCGGGCGTCGTGCCCCTGACACCCTTGCAGGCCCAAGGGCGCGATGTTTACGTCGCGAACGGTTGCAGCTATTGCCACACCCAGCAGGTTCGCCCCCTGCCCCAGGACAAAGTGTTTGGCCGCCCGTCCGCGCCCGGAGACTTCGCCTACCAGACGCCTGAATTGCTGGGCTCCGAACGGACCGGGCCGGACTTGAGCAACGTGGGGGCACGGCAACCCAGCGCGGTATGGCAGTACATCCACCTGTACAACCCGCGCGCGGTGGTACCCCAGTCAGTCATGCCACCGTTTGCATGGCTGTTCGACGTGGTCGATCAGGCGCCCCCAGGCGTCACCGCAGTGACGTTGCCAAAGCCGTACGCGCCGGCCCATGGCGTGGTCGTGCCGACCTCCGACGCGCAGGCTCTGGTTGCCTATCTTGTATCGCTGAAACAACCTGCACTGCCGGGCGACGCAACCCAAGCAGCCGCAAGTCCCAGTCCGTCGGCCGGCGCCCCTGCCTCCGCGGGCGCGCCCGCGGCAGCCGGTTACGACGCAGCGAAGGGTAAGGCCCTGTTCACGGCAAACTGCGCGGCCTGCCACCAAGCCACCGGCGAAGGCCTGGCGGGGACATTCCCTCCTCTCAGGGGCAACGCGGCAGTGAACGATCCCGATGCGACTCAGCATATTCACGTCGTGCTGCACGGACTGCAGGGGGCCAATGTCGGCGGCGTGGTCTATGCCAGCCCGATGCCGCCCTTCGGCACGACCCTCAGCGATGCTGACGTCGCCGCCATCATCAACTATGAACGCAGCTCCTGGGGCAACCGGGGTACGCCGGTGACCGCTGACCAGGTGGCCGCACAACGTGCCGCGGGCAAGTGAGGGATTGATCGTGCATCACCATTTGATCGGCCCGCTCTGGGGCAACCTCATCATCATCGGGGTGGCGGGTGCCGTGACTCTGGCCTGTTTCGTGGCCATGTTCTGGATGCTGTTCGACCCGGGTGAGCTCGATCGGGATCACCCCAAGTACGAGATTCTCCGTGAGGATCAGGGGAACGAGGTTTAACCGTGGACAAGCCACGTGTGCGCGTCTATCTGGACGGCCATCCACAGCCGATCATCGACCAGGAACTGCCCACGGAGGTCACGCTCGACACCCGCAACCTCGAGGATGGGCCGCACCAACTCACGATTCGCGCACAGGACCAGAGCGGCCGTGAAGGCCACGAGAAGATTGCCTTTCGCGTGCACAACGGACCGGGAGTCCTCGTATCCGGTTTGCGACCGAATTCGATCCGGCACGGCAAGATACGCTTCACCGTGGACGCTTTCAGTTCCGATGACCCGTTCGATCCGCGTCGGGCCGAGGCGCGCTCGTCAATTCCCGTCTGGGTCTGGGTGATGTCGCTGTTCATCGTAGCGTGGGCGGTATGGTATGCAGCACGCATGTGGGATGTACCCGCGGAGTATGCGCACACGCCCACCTACAACACTCAACCAGCCAAATAGATTCCGTTTGCAAGCCGGCCGATCATGACGCCTGTGCCCGCATAAGGGTGCCGCGCGGCAGCGCCGGCAATACGCCGCCAGGCTGTTGAGATCAGAGATTGCAACATAACTGTTCAGCGCCGCTGTGCCGGGCGTATCACCGTGTGGATGAGACCCTTTTTCAGCAGGCTACTCCCTAAGCCGTAGAAATAGAGATAACCGCGGAGATCGCCGAAGCGCTCGATCGCGCGGTCGAGCGGCGCTCCGGGCCCGACTCGCAGGAGAGCGCTGAGGCCGCGCATAGCCCCCACATCCCCCGGGGGAAACACATCCAGTCTCCCGAGACCGCGCAGCAACACCAGTGCCGCACTCCACGGGCCGATGCCTGGCAACTCGCGCAAGCTCCGGAGTGCATCCGTTGTCGGCATGCCGCTGAGGCGTGTTTCATCCAGCTCACCGGATTCGAGCGCACGCGCAAGCCAGCGCAGCGTGTCGGCTTTGCGGGCGCTCAGACCGCACGCGCGCAGCGTCACAGAACGCGCCTGCGCAATGCGCCGGGCGGTTGGAAACGCATGGAAGCGGCGGCCGTCGTGCTCGATGCACTCGCCGAAACGCTCGATGAGCCGTCCTGTGATGGCTACGCCCGCTTCCAGGCTCATCTGCTGAAACGGCACCACGCGCGTGAATGCCTCGAAGAGATCCACGAATCGCGGCGGCCGCATACCCCGCAGCGCCAGCGCTGTGGGACGCAACACGGGTTGCGCTTCGGCCAGACGTTGGAACGGCCGGGGATCCACATCCAGCCCGAGCACCTGGCGCAGCGTGCGCTCGAGCGCGGGAAACACCCTGGCGGTGCGCTTACCCGATCGGATGGTCAAGCGAAGGTCGGGAGCATCGACCGTTCCCCGATCATTCACTTCGACCAGCACCAGCGACTGTCCCGCTGGCAGCACACGCAGATAGCGATCACGGTCCCAGACATCCACACGATTGCCCGGACGCCTCTGCAGCACCCGCACAGTCGCTTCGAGATGAAACGGCGCACGGCTGTCGAGTGGCCACTGCATTTCACTTATCGAGGAGCGCGGCCTCGGCTCCTCGAGGGCAGCAGCCGGACTCACGAGCGCCCGCCGATGAGCAGCGCGCTCGAGCGCGGCCCCATGCTGTACGCGTGCCTGTCATCGAAGAACGCTCCCGCGCCCGCACCGCCTGCGCCCGCGTCCGACCCGCCTCCCGCAGCTTCCTGATAGGTGTCTACCGCAATCCGCCACCGCGTGCCCTCAGGTGGCGCAGGGATCTGAAAGGCCACCGGCTCGGGGCTGGCGTTGAACATCAGGTACAGCCAATCCTCGCCCTCCGCGTGAATCAGGCAGGCCAGCTGTCTGGCGTGAGGGTCGCTCCAATCCGGCGGCTCTCGAGACGGATTGAACCAGCTGATGTCCGCATCGGTATAGAACTGCTCGCGGGCGAGAATCGGGTGCGCCCGACGGATGGCCATCATCGCGCGCGCGAACCGGAAGATCTGCTGATGCTGCTGCAGATGGCGCCAGTCGTACCAGGCGGTTGGGTTATCCTGGCAGTAGGCGTTGTTATTGCCCCGCTGCGTGCGGCGAAATTCGTCCCCTCCCAACAGCATCGGCACACCCCGCGAGATGAACAGCGTCAGCAGAAAATTCCTGATCTGCCGCTGGCGCACGGACTCTACTGCTCGATCCTGCGTGTCTCCTTCGACGCCGTAGTTGTCGCTGAAATTCTCCTCGGCCCCGTCGCGATTGCCTTCGCCGTTGGCGTCATTGTGCTTGCGACGGAAGCTCACCAGATCGTTGAGAGTGAAGCCATCGTGACAGGTCACGAAATTGATACTGCACTCGGGGCCCTTGCCCGATTTCGCATAGATGTCGGCGCTGCCGCAGATCCGGCTCGCAAACGCACCGAGCATGGCATCGTCGCCACGCCAGAAGCGGCGCACGTCATCGCGGTAGCGGCCATTCCACTCCGCCCACCGCCGTTCTGAAAAGCTCCCCACCTGATAGGCACCGGCGGCGTCCCAGGCTTCTGCGATGAGTTTCGTCTCGCGCAGGATCGGATCCTCCGCGATCTGCTCGAGCAGCGGCGGATTCGCCAGTAATTGGCCGGTACCATCGCGTCCCAGGATCGAGGCCAGATCGAACCGGAAGCCGTCCACGTGCATCTCGAGTACCCAGTAGCGCAGCGCACCCAGGATGAGCTCGCGCACGACCGGATGGTTGGCATTGATGGTATTGCCGGTTCCGGTGTCGTCGATGTACGAACGCTTATCCTGCGCCAGAGTATAGAAAATCGAGTTGTCGATCCCGCGCCAGCACAATGTCGGCCCGCGCTCGTCGGCCTCGGCCGTATGGTTGAAAACGACGTCGAGAATGACTTCGATGCCCGCCGCGTGCAGTTGCCGGACCATCTCCTTGAACTCGAGCTTCTGTTGACCCGAGCTCCCGGCGCTGCTGTACGATCCCTTGGGCGCAAAGAACGCCACCGGATCGTACCCCCAGTACTTGCAAAGGGGGTTGCCCGTTTGCGGATCGGTCCCTATGACGTGGGTCCCGTTGAACTCCTGCACGGGCATCAACTCGAGGGCGGTCACGCCCAGTTCCTTGAGGTAGGGAATCTTGCGCGCCAGCCCCCGATAAGTGCCGGGGTATTGCACTCCTGAGCTGGCATGCACGGTAAAACCGCGGACATGCGTTTCATAAATCACGGTCTTCGACCACGGATGCCGGGGCGGACTGTCGTCATGCCAATCGTACTGCTCGCACATGAAGACGCACTTCGGCATCGCGGCCGCATCGTCGAGCGTCGATTGAACCAACTGTCCGTGCGGCGCCAGCGGATCGTCGCCGCGCGCCGGTCCGAAATCCCAGTGGGGCAATTGGGTAATCGCTGTCGCGAACGGATCCAGCAGCAACTTGTGGACATTGAAGCGATGCCCTTGCAGCGGTTCGTACGGACCCTTCACCCGGTACGCGTACAGCTGCCCCGGCCCAAGCCCGCCGACCCAGACATGCCAGATGTCCCCTGTGCGGTGATGGGCAGGGTCCAGATCGATGACCCGGGTGGGGGTCGCATCCGCGGATCGGTCGTACAACTCCAGCTGTACCCCGGTCGCGTTCCTGCTGAAGAAAGCGAAGTTGATTCCCTGCTCCACTCGAGCAGCCCCGAATGGCAACGGCGAGCCCCGCCGCACGTCCGCACGTTCGTGGACCTCCACCATGAAGTCCGGCAGAGGACGCTCCTGAGTTCTATCGCTCACCGTTGCCATAGAATGTCGAGCGGTCGAGAGCACGTGGCCGACGGAGGTCGTGGCCCCCGGTTCAAGCACTGCCGCTCAACCGCGCCTTCGCTCGCTTCGCCTTCGCGGGTGGAGGCCGGCTTTGCGCGGCGAGGAACTCGCTCAGCACGACCGCGCCGTTGTGGACAACATCATGAGCGCTGTAAAGCAGCGTCACGGTGCCGTGCTTGCTGGCTTCGAGAAGCGGCGCCCAGGCCTCGGGCTTGGCATTCAGCTCGCGCTGATAGCGTCGGCGAAACTCTTCCCAACGCTCCACCTGGTGTCCGAACCACTGCCGCAGCTGCGTGCTGGGGGCGACCTCCTTCAACCACGCATCCGCGTGGAGGGCCTCCTTTTTCATGCCTCGCGGCCAGAGTCGTTCCACGAGGATGCGCCGGCCGTCTGCGCGGGCGGCAGGCTCATAGGTGCGCTTGATGCGTATCATGACAGGCTCCTGTTGCCAACTCCCCCCGCCGACGCCATCACGCTCCCTGCTTACCTGTCAGCTCCGCGATCGTATCGAGTGCGATGGCTGAGTGGGCGTAGGCCGCCCCCGCGCGCATCTCTGCGGCAACCCAGATTGCTTCCATGATTTCCTCTGCGCTCGCTCCGTGACGCAACGCCGCCTTCGTGTGGCCCCGAATGCAGTACGGACACTGCGTGATGTGGGCGGCGGCCACCGCAATCAGCTGTTTGGTCTTGGTCGGCAGCGCACCTTCGGCGAACACGCGCTCACTGAATGCCGCAAACCCCTCGTGAGTCCCCGGGGCGAGCTGCTTGCGTGCGGCGGCCAGCGCCGGTGTGCTCTGCGGGAAGATCTCGTGTGACATGATGTGATGCTCCTCTTCAATAGCAGGCGCAATCCGGGTTCCACCCTGGACGGCCCCGGATACCGGGCAGATCCGCCATTGCGATCATAGCGCGTGGCTCGAAGTGGTCACCCTGCGCGCGCGGTCCACTTCGACATCCCCGGCCCCGAGCGGTCCTGCCAGCGTGTCGCGGCCTTCCATCCTCTGGTGCAGGATCCGATTGGCGCAGTCCCAATCAACCAGCTCATCGAGAAAGCTCGTCACATACGCTGAGCGGCGATTCTGGTGGTCGAGATAGTAGGCATGCTCCCATAGATCCAGCGCCAGCAGCGGGATATGACCCCGGACGATCGGCGTGTCCGCGTTCGTGGTGGTCACAATCTCAATCACCCCGTCCTTGAGCGTCACCCACAGCCAGCCGTTGCCGAACAGCGCGGCCGCAGCGCTGTTGAACTGCCGGACAAACGCCTCGTAGTCACCAAAGTGCGCGCCAATGCGCTCGGCGATCAGCCCGTGAGCCCTGCCACCGCCGCCGGGCCGCATCGACTTCCAGAAGAAATTGTGATTCCAGGTTCCGGCCGCGTACTGGTAGACCGCCCGCAGTGCCGGTGTCCGGGCGGTTTTCCGGACCAGCTCCTCGAGAGTCAGTTGATCGAGCGCCGTGCCCCTGATGAGGGCCGCGGCCCGGTCGAAATCGCCTCGCTGGTGCTGAGAGAAATGAAACACCAGAGTGTCGGCCGACATGGCCGGCTCCAGGGCGGAGAAGTCATACGGAAGAACGGGCGGTGTGATGATCATGATGGCGTGTGCGGGCTGGCGGGTGCTGCTTTCCGGAGCTGACGATCCGGGTCGTACGCAGGACTGTTTCTGACCGCGTCGCGCAGCATGTCCACGAACACACTCCGCTCGCCCCAGTTCACATTGCGAATCCGCTCGGGTGAGAGCAGCACATGCTTGCCCGGGAGCCAGTTTCGGGTGTCGACCACCGCATAGCAGATGGCCCAGCTTGCGTCATCGAAAAGGAAGTCTTCAACGTGGCCGATCGCCGCATCGCTCGCTTCGATGTGGTAGCCGACGACATGGCGGCTGCTGCGCAAATGCTCATCGCCCGCGCGCTCAGGCGCCGCGGCGGCCAGGCGCTGTTGATCGGCCCAGGAGGGCATTTCGGCGGCCGGTCTCACAATCGGCATTGCGCCCCATGGCGAGTACGCCGAAGACGTCCAATATTCCGGATAGCCGTAATAGCGGTGATACTCGCTTTCGCGCAGACGCGAAACGGGCTTGTCGGTGTCGATGCCGGGGCTGCCTTGGATCTGCAGGCGCGACAGATTGGTGAGGATGGCGCGCGCGTGCCAATCGAGAGAGGTCACCGCATGGGGGGAGATCAGCACCCTGCGATCATGCAACCAGTCGCCCGCCTCGACGATCAGATAGCGCACCATCCACTGCTCGTCATCGAAGTAGGTATCGGCAACACTGCCCACCACGGAGTCCGTTCCGATGATGCGGAAGTGCTCGAGCTTCTTGATGCTGCGTAACATGGTAGCACTCCCCCATTCGTGAGGTTACATACGGCCGCCAGGTGCCGCCCGCGGAATACTCTCCGGCGTCGACGCTCCTTGCGCTTCGGATTGGAGGGCTGCGGCCAGCTTGCGGTTGGCAAAATCCCAGTTGATCAGATGAGCCAGGAAGGCGGCGATGTAGTCGAGGCGGTGGTGTTGGTAATCGAGGTAGTAGGCGTGCTCCCAGACATCGAGCGCCAGCAGGGGCACTGCCGTCGTGACTAACGGTGTTTCGGCATTGGAGGTTGCCGTGATGCGCAGCCGGCCGGCGTCGAGCACCAGCCACGTCCAGCCGCTGCCGAACTGATCCCCCGCCGCGGTAACGAACTGTTGACTGAAAGCCCGCTGGCTACCGAAGCATTCCTTGATTCGCTGCGCGATCGGGCCAGCCGCTGCTCCCCCTCCGTGCGGGTGCAGGCTGTTCCAGAAGAACGCGTGGTTCCAAGCCTGGGCCGCTACGTTGAAGAGGGCGCGATCCTGCGACGCGCTCGCGATGACGATGTCCTCGAGCGCAGCGGATTCGAGCGGGGTTCGCTGCGTGAGCACACGGGTCTTTTCGACATAGGCAGCGTGATGGTTGCCGTGGTGGGCAGCCAAGGTGCGCCTCGATATGTGCGGCTCGAGGGCATCCAGTGCGAAAGGCAGCGGTGGCAGCGTCAGGCTCATCAGGCTCTCCGATAGCGCCCTCTGAGCCTATTCCGGTCCATCCATTTTACAAGCGACAAATATCGGCGTTAAATATCGACACTTCCGATGGATACCGAGCTCGCCCGAACGTTCCTCGCAGTCATCGCAACGGGCAGCTTCGTTGACGCCTCTCAGCGCCTTCACATCACCCAGTCCACCGTCAGCTCCCGCATCCAGCGCCTCGAGGAGCAGCTCGGGACAGAGCTGTTCGTGCGCAACAAGGCCGGGACCACGCTGACCCCGGCGGGTCGCCAATTCCAACGGCACGCCGCCCTTCTAACCCGAACCGTAGAGCAGGCGCGTCAGGAGATCGGCATCGTCAGTGGATACCGCGCGACCCTGACGATCGGTTGTCGGATCGGACTGTGGGAGGGCCTGGTGCTGCGATGGCTGCCCATCTTCGCCAAGCTCGCTCCCGATGTCGCCGTACGCGGGATCACTGGACTCGAAGACGATCTGATGGACGCTTTGATAGAAGGCCGAGCTCAGATCGGTGTGATGTACACGCCCCAATCTCGTCCAGGTCTCACGGTCGAGCCGCTGTTGGACGAGCGGCTCGTCATGGTCTCGACCCGGCCGAAGCCGCCGAGTGAGCCGAAAAGCGACTACGTCTATGTGGACTGGGGTCCGGAATTCTTCGCACAGCACAGCTTGGCCTTTCCGAACTTCTCCGGCGCCGCTCTGACTGTGGATATCGGCTGGCTCGGATTGCAGCGCATCCTCACCTCGGGAGGAAGTGGCTATTTTCCGCTGCGATTGGTGCGCGAGCATGAGCTCGAGGGCCGGCTACACCTGGTCGCGGACGCACCGGAATTCCGGCTCCCGGCGTATCTGTGCTATCCGACGAAGTCGGATTCGGAATCGCTGGCTCTCGCCTTGGACACGATTCGCCGCGTCGCGGCCGACATGGCTTAGGAGGCGATCGGCCGCGCGACATCTAGCCGGGAGCAAGTTTAGCCAGGGCCGTGCGCCGGAGCGGCTTCATGCGACGACGCTGCAAGCTCTTGCGAACGGCCCGCTCCACTCCATCCAGCGCCAGAGCAACCGCCGCGTTCAGTGTTGCATCGCGCTTCTCAATGACGACGCTACTCGAGCCTCTGAGCACCACCTTCACGCGGCACACACGATCGATGCCACCGCGCGGCCCGTTCACATCTTCGGTGCGAAGGCTCACGCGCTCGATCGAGTCGGCAAACTTCCCGAGCCGCCTCCCGAGCTTGCGCTGCAGGTAGGCGCGCTCTTCCACCCTGAAGTCGTTTTCGAGAGCGTGAATATGGGTCACGATCGGCGCTGTTCCCCCGGAGCGTGCCTGCCTCACCAGATCGTCTTTCATAAATGACATCTCTGCCTAACCCGTTCCTCGACGAGCAGCGTGCCTACTGCAGGCTGTTTTATCAATTAGAATTGACGCGCACCTCACTTCGTCGTTATCGAAGTTTCGACCGCGCATCGCACGCCGCACTGCTCAAATCGAGATACTCGATTCGTCTCACGAACATTCATCGTTTGACCGCCAGGTAACGGCTGCCAATACTCCGTATGGATGTCCCACGGATCTCCTTGACGGGACACGCGGAGGATCTATGAGCGAACACAAGCCATGGTGGCCGAAGCTGAAGAGCCTGCCATTTTTTACCTCGTCGGCGGAATGGGAAGCTCAGCTCGGTGCCGACGATCGGATCGACCTGGAGGAGGCCGAGGACGAAAAGAAGGAGGCCAACGCGGACGGAGCGTCCTCTGAGACAGCACCAAAGGAGTCAGGTGAGCACTGACCCCCTCTAATCAGCAACACCCTGAGACGTCGGTGTCCCGAGCTGAGGGAACGAGCCGGGCCTCGCGTTCGAGTCCCAAGTGCCAGGCAGGCGGCTCTGCGTCTGCTTGAAACGAAATCCTTCACGCGCATCGCGGGTTTTCAGCTCAGTAACCAACGAAACGCCCTCTCCAGTTCCTTCACGCCATCCTGTTGATACCATCGCCCGTGCGCGATGATGATGCGCTCGGGACCCCACGAGATCATCGTCTCGACCGCGGCCCGCAGCTCGCGCCTTTGCTTGCGGAAGCTGAGGCGCATGTCCTTGGGCATGCTCCCGTGAGGATCGAGTACACCGCCAAACCTTGCGACCAATTGCATCGGCCAGGTCGCCAATTTTCTTGCCTCGAAATTCTCGATGAGGTCGGTCAGCACGAGCGTGCGCGACGCGAGATGGAAGAAGTCCACCTCCGTAAGGAATCTCGACTCGATCGCGCAAGTCCTGACCTCACCATCCCAGGGGTAGCGATCGCTTGCGGCCAGCTCCAGGCACGGAAAGTCCATTGGCTTGCGGACCTGATCGCGAACCCCGGGGGCCAGGTACACATCGGCGGCTGGGAAAGCCGGTTGTTGCTCCGCGATACCCGCGGTCGCCGGAGGTGCTGCGCGCATGGGACCCCTCGCTCAGCCAGCCAATACCCTCCCAGGCCGCCCAAGCCCATGAAAACAAGAGCGGCGCCGAGCACAATGCCCATGAGCGTGTGTCGCTGAATTTTCATCGGCTGCCCTCCGCCTGGGCGCCGCTTCCCCGGCTGCCGCCGGTCCGTAGAAGTAGTAGAGCTTCGCGGCGGCCTCCGCCCGTTTGCCTTCGAGCTCGATCTCCTTGAGCCTCGCATCGATCAGCTCGCGCCGCGCTGCGAGTACCGCCGTCAGCTCGCCCTTGCCTGCCCGATAGCTCGCGAGCTGGTAGTCGACCTTCTCTCGAGCAAGCGGGAGATGTACTTGACGCAGGCGTGCGAGTTGACGCGTCATCACGTCGTACTCGGCGAGATCTGCCTCCAGCTCTCGAGTGTGATCGCGGAGCATGGCATCGCGCTCGGCCTCCACTCGGTCAAGCTCGTGGCGCTTGGCCTGTATCTGTGGGTCCTGGCGCGTTCTGGCGAAGAACGGCAGATCGAGCGTGAATTGCAGCGATACCATGTCGCTGAAGGCAGGGCCACGACGCCCGTAGGAGAGCTCCACTCCCCAATCCGGTCGCTTGGCTGCTTCCGCTTCGTGCACCTCGGCCTGCGCCCTCTCGGTCATTGGGACGAACACGGCGAGGTCCGGATGCTCGTGTACGTGTCCCCTCAAGTGCTCAGGATCCAACGCAAGAGTCGGAGGCTCCCCTCCGAGCGGCTCTTGCGCGGCCTCACCAACCCAGCGCGTCAGTACCGCTTTGGCCTTGAGGATGTCTGCATCGAGCTCGTCTCGGCGATCGGCAATTTCCGCCGCCTCCTGCTGCGGCTCGACGACATCTGCGGGCATCCCTCGGCCAGCCGCAAATCGGGCCGCAACGGCTTCGGCAAACAGCCGGTTCTCTTTCTCCAGATCGTCAAAGAGCGCGCTGCGGCGCTCCAGGTAGTAGCGATCCAGCCAGGCGACGGCAGTGTCTCGGCGCACCGTGAGAACGCTGACGCGCCGTTGCGCCTGAGCTGTCTCCAGAGCGGCCGAAGCGGCCGCGCTTTGCGCCTCACGCTTGGCCCCGTTCGGGATGTCTTGCATCAGCCCGACCCGGGTCATCGTGAAGTCATCGCGAGTGGGACTCCACTGGTTCGGGCCGGTGACTGGCAGATCCTCCACTCCGAAGGCGAGCTTCGGGTCCGGCAGACGCCCGGCGGCGATCGATGCGGATCGAGCCGCTTCGACATTCGCGCCCTGTTGCGCCAGGTCGGGAGACGATCGAGTCGCGATCTGCAGCGCGCCCGCAAAAGTGAGCGGCGCGGCGGCGACACGGCGCGCCACGCCCACAAGTACAAAACACAGGATGAATCTGAACATGACCGTTCCGCGTTGGGTGCGCGCTTCGTACCGGGCACGATGCAAGGCGCGCATGAGCATCTTCGGGCCGAAAGCGGCCCAAGCAGCGCTGGTGCAGGCAAAGCCTGCGGGAAGGTCAGATGTGTGCGGGTGGTCGCCACAGTCCGTCGGGACTGTGGGAAATGAGCGGTGGCGGCGGGGCCGATGATAACGTCGGTCGAGCCGGCAGGATCATCAACCCGGGAGCCAGGGTCGGCTGGTAAGACTGCGGGCTCTTGCAGTTGTACCCCGCCTTGCAGGCGCTGCAGGAGCCATTTTTGCCGAGCGGAGATTTGCCATCCTGCTTGCAGTCGGTGCTCGGATCACCCTTCCCCGGGCAGCAATCGTCGGGAAC
>Ga0134125_10001212_pt1 | contig 32045 bp, 38 predicted proteins | sample KB31751_FD_96464 | JGI IMG/M metagenome (GOLD analysis project Ga0134125, IMG submission 96464) | Terrestrial soil microbial communities with excess Nitrogen fertilizer from Kellogg Biological Station, Michigan, USA - KB3-175-1 | ecosystem: Environmental > Terrestrial > Soil > Unclassified ...
GAACACAAAGAAGGTATCCAGTTTGTGATGAATTATCGTACGGAATTCAAATCATCTTTTCAATTACAGAATGAAAGATATTCCGCACGTATTGTACTTCCATGCGATCCTCAATCAGTGGTAAGACAATCGGCATCCCGGGCTGGAAATTTAGGAACGATGATCATTCCATTTGCAAATGATGTCAACGACGTGTTTTATTATTATCCACATAATGCATGTGTATTCAAAATCGAAAATGAGAAAGACGATGAATACTTAACCAATCAACAGAAAGTGCTGATGGCCGATCGATTTATCAAAATGTTTCAACGTTTTCAGCCTATTGTGGATGCGGAAACCAAGGCTGAAAAATTATTGTCATTAAGTCAACAAAAACAACAATCGAAACATCTGTCGGTTCGTGATCGTTTGCGACATAAACTCAAAGAAAAACAAACCCAGAAAGACGATATCGTGGTTCAAGTGACATACAACGACACAACAACTCTCTCTGTCCCTGCTTCTCTTCCTCCATCCAAAAAACAAAAACGAAAATGATGTCTCTCTCTCTCTAACACGCGTAATGATGCATCTTTAACATCTGTTGAATATGTGTATAGGCCATATCCCATGCAAGCAGCCACTGGATTAATTCAATTCCCGTTTCGCAATGATCTGCCGAGAAGGATCGCCTCAATACCATCATCGCCACCGCCACCGCCATTCCAAACCATCATTGATCATATCCAAGAAGAGTTCGCCCACGCATCCCCCCAACTCCATCTCTTCCTCGACCGACAAGAGGAAGATCGGCAAGTAGAACAAAACTGTTTGGACATATTCTCTTCTCTTGAACCCTGGTGTGTTGGATTTGTTGTCATCGTCGTCTTTCTCATGATGTTTTTTGTGTTTAAATTATGAAAAAAATAAAAATATTCCAAAATATACTATCATGTCTTTGAAAAATTCGGCTCTTGGGATTTTTCACATAGCTGGTTGTATGTTTCATGACTATTGATTTTTACAAAAAAATAATAAAAAAAAATAAAAATTCAAAATATACAACCAGCTTTGTGAAAAATCCGTTAGGTCGGAAAACTCGAATACTTGATTTTGTTATTTTTATTTTTTCTTGAAAAATTATTTTTTTTATGTTTCTTCCCGAGTAAGACCCTCATGACCCATCATGACCTTACTCCCCCCATGGACCTGAGTCGAGGTTTTGTGAGAGGGAAGCCTAACGATTTTTCATCGAGACATGTCCTCATCAAAAACCGAGATAATTGTTTTATTTTTTTGTATTTTTTCTTGAAAAATACAAAGTCAAGTCTTTGAGGAATCCCGAGGGCCGGAAAACTAAAAGACCTGACTGTGTTTTTGGCAATTTTTATTTTTTTATTTTTTTATATTTTTTCAAAAAATCATAAATCATAGTCAAGTGTTTGAGAAATCCCAATACTTGAATTTTTCGAATAGCTGGTTGTATATTTTATTTAAATTAATTTATTTTTATTTTGTTTAATGGAATGTGAGGGAGAGAAGTCGGGAATGTGTTACACAGCCCGTTTACCAATGTCAAGCGAAGCACCATGAAGCAGCATGGTCTGTTGAAAGGCTCCGATTGCCACGGTATGGAACGATAGGTCCCGTTCAGGATTGAAAACCTGAGGTTGAGTTTCGCGAATCATAAACTTTGTGTCATTGGGTTGTTCTTTTGCATCTTTGACGTCTGATAATCCTACCACCCTGTCTTCCACGAACAAATGAGTGAGTTCACCTCCTTCGAATTGAACCCATACATGGTGTTCGGGAAGTGGTTTCTCCAAATAACCCGAGCCCAAAAGAGCCGCCGTGTCCTGATGTAGGATGCGTAAGAGTTTCCAACCGATGGATTGTACAGCATCGGCTAATGCTTGTCTTTCATTTTCCGATGCATAGCGAGAACATGTCAATACGCAGTACACTGTCGCATCTTTCGGTACACTAATGCGCTTCAATAAGTCTGCAGTGGACTCGTTGACCTTACGATCCAAGACAGAGCAGTGCTGAGATTTCCAATCTTTACCCATCACAATCCAACATTTGTTAAGGTGAATACACACACCGAGATAGACGACCGCGTCCGTTTTCATACTAAAGAGAAAAGGAGGAAAAGAGTCAGAAAGAAATGATAGTTAGAATTACACACAGACAAAAAACAAAAAAGTAAATATATAGACGATGAGACAACGACTGAAATACCGACACCGAGGTGATAATACCAAGTGTTGCTAAAATGTGTGTGTTACTGTTCATGTCAGATGGGAGCTGGTGAATCCACGAGTGTGAAACGTACAACAGAGGGTACATCGGCAACGCCACATTCGGTCCAATCTGAATCAGGAAACGACGACGACTCCGAAGTGGATGAATTAACTCAATCCACACTGGATTTACACATTTCCGATACCCAAAATACCGGTCCTAAACGAAAGAATATTCAATCAAAAGAAGAAGCAGAGGAAAGAAACGTAAAGCAACGGATAGAGAAAGAGAAGACAGCTCCAGCTCCAGCGGCGGGATTTGGAGCATTTGCGATTCCCACTCCATCTGCTGACGAATCACAAAAATTCGCAGAGTGGGTGGTTACCAAACGTCGTATGATACATGAGCGGGTTGCTGCCAAAGGCGGAATGGAATATATCGATCAGAATCTTCTTTCCAGTCACGCCGACATGTGTGAATGGCTGTTGGAAGAAACCATGGCCACTGTATCCGATAAGGCACTGTATACAGGGGAAGTTATTATTGACAACAGGATTACTATCAGCATAAAACCCGATATCAAACAGTGGGCAGAAACATTGATTACGGTGTGTTTGAAACACGAAGACGAAAATGGAGAGCTGGTCAGAACATTAATCGGAAGTTTCAGTGTTTTAAAAAAGAGCCAAATTCGTTTCATGGAATGTGTGAAAGGAGATGTTGGTTGGATTGTTCGAAGAAAAAACGGACATGGTAATCAATTTGTCGTTTTCCCCGAAGAGAAGTCGTATTGGGGTCCAGCGGGTTTTGCATCTGAAACTCAGTTGAATCTGTTTGCATTCCCAGAACAAGTCATCCATGGATTGTTTAATCTCTCAGAAATCGAAAAACGATATTACATATCCACATGGAGGTATACAGGACATATATCAATTGGTATTCACGATACAGAAAAGAAAGAGTATAACCTATTTGATAGCAGTGGAGAAAGTATGTCCACTCTTCGAAGTCTTTCTATCGATGTGTTGTACAAATCATATGCAATCAAAGGACAAGTCAATAGCTGGTCAATAAACAACGTCAACTTACAAACGACAGCTGAAGACATTCACTGTCAGACATATGTTTGGTACTTTGTGTTTTGTGTTGTGGCGCGTGGAGAGGACCCGGTGATATTCTCACAGCGAATGAATCTCAAGTCTCCCTCGTGTCGTGTTTCCATTTTAAGAGCGTTCCGATTGCTCATGAAAAACACACTGAGAGGGTTACATACAGTTGGTGCATTGGCACAATTGAAAACTGTGGAAGAAGCAAAGAATGACCAGGATTGTATTCTACCGAACGTGGATCTCGTGATGAAACGGATGAAACAATTAAACAAAAAACCAGAAAGCGATGCTCTACCACCGCCACCACTGGTAAAAGCGACGACGGTGGAGATTAATGGCAATGGTCCATCATTCTTATTTGGTCCAGACAATACGTCGTTTAATTTTGATCTGAATAAAACCGAACCCACTGGTCCCAAACGCAAAGCCGTTCAAACAGAAGATATCAACGAAGAGAAGTTGAAACATCAAAAGACACAAGGCGGTTGTATTTCAGTCGAATCATTGCTTTTATCCGCCAAGGTAGCAGAACAACAACGAATGAGTTCGGTTGGTGCATCGGCGGGGGCACTGGCGTCATCAGCAGTACCTCCTTTCAAACAAATTGGACAAGGGGGAAACGGTTGCGTTTTCTATCCGGTGAATGTCCCGGGCCATACGAAACCATTGGTATTGAACATGAAACCGAAGCACACAGTGGCACATGAGAAATTTATCGCGTCAGAAATCAGAAAACGGTGGAACTTCTCTATTCCGTTGGAAGATTTCTTTATATTGCCATTGGATATCAAAGTGAATCTGTCAACAACGGAACTCCAAAACCTAAAGTGTAATGTAGGAAGCGAAAAAGAGCAATTCGATTTCTTCTATAGCGAATTTGGGGGACCTACACTTTCACATGAAAAATCAAATAAATATCGGAATTCACTCGCGGGGACGATTGTCTTATACCAAATAATGATGGCGTTGATGTATTTGAGTAATATTGGAATAGCACACGAAGATGTTCATTCAGGGAACATCTGTATCGATCCAGTGACCAACCACCCTCGGTTAATCGATTGGTCAGAATCGGCGGAACTCTTTAATCGTATGGAATCGGATACAATGATATATGATAGTCCACCTGGTTCGACGTATTATCTCGACAACGCTCTCAAAGAATCATACTTACAACGTTTACCAGAGGAAGACAACGAATCCGATGTCGGTCCGATCATTTCACTTCTCGAGGATTATCTCAAGAAAAACGGTCGTGATGATGTGATCATTCCACCGCCATCAAAGACACGATTGAGTTCGGTTGGTGCATCTGCGGGGGCACTGGCAGAAGTACCGATTCCAACAACGACGACAGTCATACCCTCATCACAACATAAAACCGATATCAAATATGTGTCCGTGTCAACCGCGAAACGCATCGGATCTGGTTCGAATGGCTGCGCGTTTTACCCTGTTGATATACCAGAAAGATCTAAAGCGGTTGTTCTGATCATGAAGAACATTCGAACCGCGACTGCAGAATGGAATCTGTCTAATGTCATGAGACAGCGATGGAACTTTTCCATTCCGATTGAAGATTTTTTTATTTTGGTGTTGCCATACAAACCAAACCTGTCTCCGATTGATCGTCAAACTCTGAAGTGTAACGTCGCAGTGGAGGATCGCAGCTTCTATTACTCCGATTATGGAGGAGTGACGGTTGCAACTCAGCTGGATAAATACAAACACAGTTTACACGGAGTGATATTGTACTATACCATTCTGATGTACAATGTATATCTTCAGAATATTGGAATTAGACATTCTGATCTGCAACAACACTATGGAAATATTTTGGTGGATCCAGTCGACAACAAAATTCGTCTCATCGACTGGTCTCAAGGAGGAACATCTGAGGGAGGTCGTGTTATTTCTGACTCGGTCATATTTGATGAACAACCCGATTTTGGGGAATTTTTACCGAACGACATCCATCCAAATGGCATTCAAGGTTTTGCCAAGTTTTGGAACGAACAGGTGAAAATCACTTATCACTATCTGACCCCATCGATGCGTATCAAACGGCTTGACGTACAACATGTCATAACGTTGTTGGAAGCTTATCTCAAATCAAAAGATCGTGCGGATGTGATCATTCCACCGCCATCAAAGACACGATTGGGTTCATCGGCAGCGGCGGCGGGAGCTGGTGCAGGAGCTGGCGCCACAGCAACCTCACCATCAGCAGCGACACCCACTCCTCCTCCCCAACACAAGACGGGTGAACCCAAACGATCTCGAAAGCATTAGTGTTTTGTTGTCGTGTCGTTTTTTCAGTTTATTCACGTCAGTCTATTCATTCGTTTGTTCTCTCCTCCTCTCACAGATGTCACAGAGCCAAATCGATGAACTCGCGAAGCTGGCACACGATCGATTGCGATTGGATGAAAAGGATATCAAACAGTCTCTTGTGAAAGCCGTGGATACCAAACAGTCGGGTACCGCCACCACCGCCACCGATACCAAACAATCATCATCAGCAGGGTCGTCGGCCACAGCCACACCATTCCCACTCATCTTTGTCAAATTCATTGATAACTATCCACCCGACTTCACCACATACTACGGTTTCACATCCAAAGCATTGTCCCGGTCATGGAACGATGTACTACAAACGGGAAATCATTTTACTGGTCGGTCAGTCCAAATGATGGCATCGATCATGACCGTTGCTGCGATCACGGGTAAGACATGTGTCACCATTGGTGTGGGTGGTATGAAACGGATGTCTTTGGATTGGGATGCGAATAAAGGTGAGTTGTATGCATGGCCCGGGTTTTCGAACGAGATCAAACAATGCACTCAGAATCTAATGGTTATTTCGGTGATCATGCGAGTGGTATTGGAAGGCGAAACCCAGTCGAGGGGTCATTCCAATTTGATCATTATTAATCACATCTCCAAAACCATCGAACGATTTGAACCGTATGGCTATTCCATGATTGTGTATGTGATCAATGGACTGGACAAAGAATTGTATAAGCTCTTTGAGAAAGAATTACCCGGATATGAATACCACGGAGCATTTTTCAGGAATTGTCCCACGGGTCCTCAACGATTGCAATCCGCAGAACCCGATGCGAAGAAATTACCAATCAAAAATCTCCCTGGTGGATGGTGTGCAGCATGGTCCGTGTGGTTTACCCATATGCAATTGTTACATCCACAGGTGAAAGCTCATGATCTGATGACGACAATGATGAAATCACTCGAGGACGCGAAAAAGAATAAAACCCTCACCAGTCTCACGGCATTCATTGCATCGTATATTCATATTGTGATGCGAGGTGGAATTATATTATTAGTGGATGCATGTTCACAACGACTATGGGATGGGATTTATCGTGCCAAAGGGAAAGGCGATCGTTTGGTGGCGGATGTGGTGGATGAATGTGCGACAACAGTGTTTGCGAATTTGGCGAGAGGGTGATGATGACAATGTTCTTGTTGGTAAACACTCGTCTATTTTACGACATTGTTATTCCTTCTGTCTTTGTTTGTGGAAATAACATTGGTAACAAAGACATGGCTGAAAAACACATACACACAGAAACGAAAGGCATCGAGATTGGGAAAATAGACAGATTCAGAAGAGCAGTTGAGTGACTGTTGAGACGTTCAACACCCCAAGAACGAAAACAATTACAACAACAAATCGCGGATTGCAAAAGGACAACTGTTCATGAATCGTGTCCATTAATTCCCACACGGCAACCACACCAAGAGAAATGAGTGAAATGGATATGAATTCTTTGAATATCAACGATATGTCTTTGTGATACAATTCATTAATGATCACCATCACAGCGAGACCATAAATCCAAGCAGCAACCATCTGAGATACAAAGAGAAATAAACAGAGTGAATAATTGTTTTTTTATTTATTTATTTCAACACTTTCACAAATGTAATATCATTGGGGTGACAGTCAACCGATGCATATACTTTGCATTGTGCTTGTTTGAGATTCTTGGCGTTTCGGATCAATGCTTGAAATCGTATCCGATGTTCTTCACCGGGTCCATACCGAATACATGAGACACAATCACTTTCTTTGAAGTCCGGTTCCACGGGTGAGAGGAATGCAATGTGATAGAGTGGCGGCGGTGGCATTGTGGACCTGAGGAGGAAAGGAAGAAGACATGTACATGGTTCAGCAAAGCATGTTTTTACATCAGAGGCCCAGCAAGTCGTTTGGCAGATGCAATGGAGAGATAGATTGCAAATGGAACACAAAAGCTCAATGTTACAACACGAAGGATTGTTGCGATCGATTCGTGTTCACGCAAGAACTTTATACATGACTCAATCGTCCAACAGAATATCAGTATGATAAAAACAGTAAAGCACATTATCCCACCGAATGACATGATTTCACCAACAACGTGACCAATCGAGTTGAAGACGGTAGCGAGATCGAACATCTGATCAAAACACAAAAAAGAATAATGAGACACAGAACACTCACGGTTTACCAACAAACCACAACGAAAACACAACAGGATAGTGTTCTTTGAGTGGGGAGAGTGCTTTTTCCATTTGTTTGGCGTTTGCTTCACCAGAATAATTCGATTCGATTTCAATTCGAATTTGGGGTGCTTTGGTTTTCATGTCCTCACACCATCCCTGAATGAGATTACCCAATCGTGGAGCTTCAGGATAGGTATCAGCTGCATGAAATTCTTCGTGTCGTCGTTTTGTTATTCCGTCTTCATTATAAATCAATGTCAACTTCGTGGGATGATTTTCACCACCCGATGGTTCGATCCAAAACGTGGTAACCGACGGAGGAGATTTGGTATCGGGAACTGTTGATTTGTCTGGAGGCGTTTTGATATCAGTTAATGACATTCCTGAAAACACAAACACACAACCAACTCTGTGAGTAATCCGAGATGTGGGATTGTTCAAAGACTTGACTATTCAAAAAGCACGTTACGCAAAAACAAATATACAGAACGTCAAAACGTCTCTCCACAACATCAGGAAGTGGTTCCCGATAATGGGAACATCGGAACGCCGAGTGCGGCATTGCGTTTCTCGAGTTCTTCGTTGCGTCGTTTGATTTCCGCTTCTCGTTCGTTCATGTTTTCCAATAACTTATCAATCTTTGCTTTTTGATTGGCGGCGGCTTTTAATTCTTCACGTAATTGTGCATGGAGAGTCTCAAAACTCTTTCGAGTGTGTTCTTTAATTTGTTCGTAACGCTCGAGATCGGTGGTCCGAGTTTTGAGGTTTGACTCTTCGAATTCGATTTTGGACAGACGCGCCGATGCCGTCTCTGCGGCGGATTGATTGGAGCGCTGCATCTCGGCGAGGCGATCGCGCATATTCTGTAATTCAGAATTGGCTTGCTGCATCGGAGTCGCTGGTGCGGCAGTACACGGATTCGGATTCGGAAACGAAGGAAGGTTCCCGGCTGACAGCGAAGACGGTCCAACACTCGGCGATGGCGGCGGAGGCGGCGGGATCGGTTTTTCTTTCTGTTCCGTCTTCTGTCTTTTGTGTTGGATTGCTTTTTTGTCGTCCGCGTGTTTACGTTTTTTAAGCATGTTCTTCGCTCCCGAGTACATCAGCTGGAGCTTTGAAAAGGTCCATGGCTCGGGTAAGTCTTTGAACTGTTTGGCCGAGTCGACAATGTATTGATCCACGAGCTTTCGGTTCCACGAGTAAACACCTCCATTCTCATCGAAGAACTTTACCGCGTGATTCTTTTGCTCCTTTGTGAAGTGTCCATAGCGCACATCCGGGTTTATGACCTTTGTATTTACCGGGGTCTTCGTGTCATCGTCATCACTGCTACTGCTGCTGAATTTATCACCCAACACCCGTATCACCGCGTCCTCCTTTGACGTGGTTTTCTCGGTCATTTTATTTCGTCTGCGTCAAAAGAGTAGTAGGAGGAGGAGGATTTTCGTCAGTGTTGACTTTTTTCTGAATGGACGGCTAACCCGCCTCAACAACAGAGGAAGAGAAACGATCATCATTATTCTCATTTCACATGCACAAGTGTCAATTGCACATGGTTGGTTGTCACAGACGGAACAGAACCCACAACATCGGGCGGTCCGGCAGCAGTCATTGTCTCCACACCAATCATCGATCGAATATTGTTTGAATCCAATCGATTGACAACCAACTGTTTGATATACATGGTGGCTTCGAAATTGTTTTTACTTTGTGCCAAGGCATCACCGTTTGTGGTGATGTATTGCAAAGTGATCTGACCCATGGTGATTAACAATAAAGTCTTTTGTTCCGGTGTGAGTTTTGTTTCTAATTTGTCCATCGCGCGATGTAAGGCACGTTCGAGTGTGGTATCACGGTAAATGTTTGCTGACATGCGAATGATTCTGTGAAACAAACAAAAGGAGAGAGAAAAACGGTAAATGAAGAATGACAGATGAACAAAAAAACAACACATCGTTCAGTGGTCGATGGTCTCAGTTCCGTCATCATCCTCTTCATCCACCGCCTCGACTTCCACACCATCATCATCATCGCTGTTGTTGCCGTTGTTGTCGATTGTCGTCGTTGTCGTTGCCGCCGGTTGTTGTTCATGACCGAAAACCAATGCTGACCCGATGTTGTACTGCATACTCGGTGCGATGAATCCAACTTTAAACCCAGTTGGTATTTTATTGGCAGAACAAAACTCGATGTAATCACGAGTGATGGGAAGTTGATGTAAGTCCTGGGTCTTGAATTGCGCATCCCACTTTTTCACGAATTCCGGTTCTTTACAAAGTCGATCTTTCAATATAGGCAGAACGAACTCTTCTGCTCCCATTTTAGATAAAAACGCTCCAATGGTTTTTTGTTCCAAGAAAAACAATTCACCATGAACGGACATTGTATTGTCAGGTTTGAACCAAATATCGAGTAAATTGACTGGCGGATATTCGTCGTTGTCCGATTTGGATGACGCATTGGCAGCTGCCATGCTGTGAGGAAAAACAGTAAAAAGTTAGAACAAAGCGAAAAAACCACCCAAAGCAATTCAAAGAAAGAAACACGCGTCAAGCTATGTGTCAGTTGTTTGTTTTCTGATATCCAACGCCATTTCGTAAGTGGAACACCGCGGTTGTTAGACCGAGTTCGCTGTTGCCGGGTAAAGGAACGATACCCATTCCTTTGCTTACTTTATAAATAATTGTACCAGGAAGAATACCAGCTTCCTTCAGCGTTGACTTATGATTCAGTATCTTCAGAGACGAATTCTTCTTTTCATCGACTGTCTCCTGTTTGATCGATACGATGTTATACGGTTGAAAACCTCGAATCCAATCTGATACATCTTCAATGGTATGATCCGAGCCGAAAACCATCATTGAAAATGTCTTCATTTTAGCGTATTCTTTTTTGAGCTCTTTTTGATCAATCCAGTGAATCGTGATGAGGGATTTTGATTTAGGTTTGTTTGTGCCGTTGTTTGATTTGGATGGTGCATTTGCCGATGCCATCTTTTCTGAAACAAAAAAGAAACAAAACACACACAATCAAGTTCGTGAAAAATTCAAATTCCTGGACAATTCAGAAACTTGATACTCTCTATGCAATCAAACACAACAAACGAAGAGTATGAACAAAGAATTCATAGTCACCAATCCGGACAAGACAATTGGCGAGTGTTGCTTCACATTGGAGTTTCGTACTTTTGTATGCCACCACTCTCCCAACAACATAATCTCGAGCTTCTGACCGGCTCGGGAGATTGATGGATGAATAATATGTGGTTTTGCGATCATGACTAAACATCGCTTCGAGACTAAATACGGATCGAAGACTTTGTTGTTCTTCTTCTGAAGCGCTGCGATATCGTTTGTGATTTTTTTTGTTTGCAGAGGATGATGATGGTGACGGTGATGGTGTGGACAGTTGTTGAACCGATGGCGATACCACATGAATGGGTGATGGAATCGTCAATGAAAGCGATGGTGTGAGGTGTATCGGAAACGATGGTGGAGGTGGTGGCGGAGCAGCAGTGGTGGTACGATCGTCAACAATGTCATCACCAAAAAACAACGACGCCAATAATGATTTCGATGTTTTTATTGGAGGAGGCTGCCATGCCACTGCCGATGGTGAAACGGCAGTGGTGGGCGATGGCGATGGCGGCGGCGGTCTTGGTGTTTGCGGTGTCTGTGGTGATGCTAATTCCAATTTCATTCGTTTTTGATATGATGGTGATTCCGACGGTAAATCATACATCGCTGGTAATTCATCCATCCAATGTTTGCGTAGCGATTCAATGGTTTTCGAATCAAACCCTTGCACCTGATGCAATGTTTGGTGAATGATTTTATGATATACCGATAAGAGTTTTCCCGGTGTTGATGATGATGATGGCGATGCCAATGATGGTGGAGATACCACATTCACCACAGGTGGTATTAAATCAATCGTTTTGATTGACTGTGGATCGATCATAGACTTGACTGTTTTTTCTCTTTTTATCTGACACATATACATATACGAAGGAGTAACGTGACGTACGGGGATGGCAAAAAAACACGCATTGTGAGGAGAGAGAAGAGATCGTTTGTCTTCTGGCCTATCCTCTCTCTTGTATTTAACGACGGAAAACTGTTTTTTCTCACATTATGGGTTTGACTGGTTGGTGATAGATTTTTCGCGGTCTGGCGGATTGATGAATGCGTTGTATGAACAAGTGAAAGGGATGTTTCCTTCGGCAAAGCCCATACAACGAAATTCAAGAAAACGTTTTTGTGCGATGTGCGTATCCAGTGATAATCCGAATGTCAATGAATGTTCATTATGTCATTTGTCCACTCTTCTCATCTCTGTCATCTGTGATCATTATTCTGAATCGGGTACAAAACATCTCCAATCGATGGTTCGCGAAGTGAAAGATGAACTCAAACGACGCAACGATGCCAAAGTGGTGATCACCGGCAAAGTCTCTCAATCCATCGATCCGCGGGTATTGGTGAAAATGATGGAGGCAACAGCGGCTGTGCCACCACCACCACCATCGGTCAATACCGTTCAATCAATGGAGAAAGACGACGACACCATCACCACCCCGATGTCAATCCCCAAATTAAGTATTCAAAACATCAAAACTCAAATGACGAAATCGGTGATGGAGAACGATGAAGAGATCGATCTCAAATTAGTAACTCATCCCACTCAATACTACGATTCACTGGTCAGTGAAACGTGGATGGTCGATCCTTCCGAGTATCACAAACTCGCCAGTGAACCGTTAGCAAAACAATTCCAAACAAAACTGGCAGATATTGCCAATGTGTCATCAACCACTCTCGATCAAACACTCGGCTGCGCAGTCATGGTCGAAGCAGTGTTACAACAGCATACGCATTATATTCATATGATGAAAGCTCGCGCTGTGTATCTTCATTGTAAACAATTTCTCAAAAAGTATCCGTTTCAGGAGGTACAAGGAAAGGAACAGTGGCATCTCAAAATGAGTCAGTTGTGTCCAAAGATTAAACGGACAACTCGCTATTCGTTACTGTTGTTGGGTGAATTATGCGATATCGCACCGAATCTGGTATATCTCGCCAATGCACAGCATCGGTTGATTGTATCTCAACACACCACTGAGGTTTTACATGCGATGAAACGATACCGAGAAAACCAACCCACTGACTTTCGATTGAAATGGCAGGACCCGCCTCTGGCTTCGATGTTGTTGTTGAAATGAGAGAATGACTCGTTTTATTTACCGTTAGTAACATGTCCCATTCCCACTTCAGATGGTCCGATCATCCTTTCGAATCTTGAATTCCACGCGTCGTCGTCATCGGGTAACACTTCCACCTCCAACGGACAAAGAAAAGGAAAAAGAGTTGAAAGAAGAACAAAAACACGAACAATGGATTGACACCGTCAGAACCATTGGAATTTTGTTGTCTATCGTTCTCCTTGTGTTGTTGTTGATGTATCAATTGTATGGATAAACGACGACGTTGATTGCCATCTGCTTTTGTGGTGTGTGTGTAAACAGATGTCCTCTCAGAAACCCATTGGTGTTATCTCCAATGCTCATGCCCAAGTCGCGGCCGCTGCGGCGAACGCGGGTATTCCGTTTATTGGAATCTACGGTGTTTCCGAACATATGCCCGAGCACCCAAAAGTTCAAGAGGCGCTTGCCAAAGCCGCTCCGACAGTGTCTTATCAAGCGTTGATCAAACTCCGCGATTATATGACCCACGATCACGAAGAATCCGACGTTCACATGAAAGCATTTGTCGTATGCAAAGATGGTGATACCAAAACACTCCGAACGTTGGTGGATACCAAACAGCTCGATCTCTCAAAGACTCCGGAGATCAATAAACTCGGACATGATCCATTACAAGTATGTGCACGATATGGTCAACTCGATACATTGAAATACTGTATCAACGAATTAAAACTCAATGTCAATCGTCGTTCGACCATCTCCGGTAAAACAGCCTTACATTATGCAGTTCAGCATTGTCATATTGGCTGTATTAAAGAATTACTCAAACACAAAGCCGATCCCGAAGCCAAAGACAATCAACAATGGACGCCGTTGGAAGGTATCTGTCCACCCGATTGTACCGCGTTTGATATATCAAAGCTATCACCGGAACAACAAGTGAATCTCATGAAATTGAATGATTTATTCCCAAAACAATTATCACAACCCGGGCTGCGCGTTTTACGCAATGCGATCAAACCTCACAAACCGGTGCTTGTTATTGACGACGGCGGAGACGATATTAAAGGCTTCGCGGGAGCTGGCGCGGGTGGTGGTGCTTCTCCGATGAACGACGAAGAAGAACCCGTTACATGTGTGGTTTGTTGTTCCTCTCATGCCGATACAATGGTTTTGCCGTGCATGCACACCGTGGTTTGCCGTCAATGCTCTACCAAAATCAAAAACACTGCGAATGCGACGATCTGTCTCCAATGTCAAAAACCCATCACTGATGTCCTTGTGAATGGATAAACACACGTCCCGCTATGATATTCACAAATTCCTGTTTGTCTGCATGTGCTCAGATGTCGCGAGCAGCATTATCACCTCCGCCACAACCGGTGTCATCGTATCGTGCTCCACCGTTTCCACGAGTGACAGCGGCGGTTTACAATCCATTGCCACGCGAGGCCGAACGGTCAACAACATCTCTTCCGCCGTCACCCCAACCAATATCAGAGATGTATCAACCAACGGGTCGTCGAAATCCATCTCCTGGTCATCGTCAATCAGGACCTCCGCCGGTTTTACAAGTGCCGTATGTGACCCCGCCGATGGAATTGCCTCGAGCAGCACCGCAACCAGCTGCGTCGGGAATGTTTCAACCCATTCCAATGCCTGCAGCCGCACCCATGCCCACACCAGCACCACCTCCACTTCTCACCGTGACGGATGGCCAGCTATCAATGATGTATATCCCCAATGGTACATCGTTCTCCACAGTCCCACCAGGGACTCGAGTGGTCACGGATCCGGATCATCCCGAATTGCACCGAGGATGTTTTCCATCATTTGAAAAGGAAACGATTATGTTATCAATGGCCAAACTCGGCCGAGAACTCAATGAAAAAACATTGGAACTCAACGATAAAACAAAAAAGTACAATGAATTAAACGGATGGTACTCTTCGATTAAAAAAGAGATGCGGGAACTCGATGATGATTATCAGAGTCTGAAGAAAGATGTCTCTCAACTGAGAGACAAATGTGCTGACGCCGATGATGATGCCAAACACTATCGTAAAGAATGTGATTCATTGTCTCAACAACTCAAAGAATCCAAAACATATCGTAAGAATTTGAGTGACACAGTGACTCGTGCCAATGCGGATATGCGCGCTGCCGCCAATCGCGAACTGATGAATACCAATGTTATCCGGGCAAAAGATTCGGTCATTCAGCAGAAAGACACAGAGATGAAAATGATGAAACAGGAGATGGACTCGTTGAAACAACAACTCCTTTTATTGAATGAACAACTCAAATCGTTAAAAGAAACCGCTGATCTCGCCAGCCTCGCGGCATTGGAGGATTCGAAAGTCTTGGAACAGTCTGAAAAAAAGATTAAAGAGTTGACGGAACAGGCTGTGAGCGACCTTAAAAAGACAGAAGAAGAAAGACAGACACTCGCATCGGCGTTGGAAAATATCCGAAAGATTAAAGAAGCACATGATCAACAGATGAGAGATGAAAGAGCGGCGGCGACAGAGACAACCGCGTCTCCCTTTCCTCCATCTCCTTCCTCTCCTCCTTCACGTTCTCAACCCATGGGACCTGTGGTATCATCCTCACCTCCTCCAGCGTTACCGCAACCACGTCCCATTATACCTCCGACTCTCCCTCCATCAGTACCTCTCTCTGCTCCTTACCCTCTGGTAGTGGCCGGACCGGCTTCTCCTCCTCCTCCTCCTCCCGTACCATCTCTTCCAATCCCCCCTTCCCCTCCGGCTGTGCCTGTGGCTCGTGTTACTACTCCCATTCCGGAAACAACCGCTATGGCTGAAAAACACGGCCAAGCAGATGAACCATTGCAGTCCATGCGCGATGACGCTCTGCCAGTCCCGTCATCAGCTGACAGTAATACAACAGCTCCGGTCACACAACAACGTACACGCCGTCGCCGTAGATCGTTATATGGTCCCGTTCGAAATAAGAAGAAACTCGTTGTGCCTTATTAGAATCTTTCATTTGTTATTCACGGCGTGGAACATTGTGTTGACTTATGTTTTGTGCCCTCCGCGCGTATCCGTGATTTAGATCATTTCATGGCCTCCGCATCCGCCCCGTCCAAAGCAAAAGAATTAGACACAGGACGCGGTTGTGATGTCTGCGAAAAGAAAATCACATCATTCCCGATGAAGCAATGTTCCTACTGTGGACAAACGGATATCTGTAAAGACTGTTTCCACAAAATCCCACCAAACCTTGGTCAATGCGAAAAGTATCTTCATCCTCTGATCGAAAGTCAAAAAGAGCTGGAGTTTTTCATGGAAGTGATTGCACGTACCAAACAAAGCCACGAAGACATACCGGCTCCGCCACAACGCAAGAAACCGTGTTATGATACCACACAACCGCCAGCGCATGTGTTGACGTTTGGTATGAAAGGAATGTCAAAGCCGAAAGGAGCTGCTGCAGGTGCTGGTTCGGATTCGGCTGTTCCACCCCCGCCTGGAAGTGGCAGATAGACAGAAACACACACAATCAAGTTGTTGAGTTGTCCCGTTGTCTGAATTTGTTGAAGAGTTGATTGTGTCATCTGAAAATTATGAATCTCATTTGTTTGATCGTCTCTTCATCATCAGATCATGTCATTCTTCAAAACCATCCAAAACATCTTATGCCATCACGATCCGTTGGTGATCTGTGATTATTACGAATGGTACGACACTGAAACCAAAGCGATCCTTCCGGATATCAAAGATGTAAAGAATGCGGATGAAGTGGCATCGGCGCTGTTGAGTTTTTTCAATTCAGAGAAACGATGCTATTGGAAACATTGTTTTCCTAATCAAGACTATATCGTCAGTCAAGAACTCGCGAATGACCTCTGGAATGCCGTCAAACAGGAACAACGGCGTCGCATTCGTATGTGTAAAGGTTGTCGTGTCCGTGTTCTCCAACGTCCCGATTATCGTTTTGGTTTCTGTTTGTATTGTCGTCCGGTGATTCGTGCTCCTCAACGCGCGACGGAGTGGCGGGGACCGTTTTTCTATGGATAAAGACTCTCTCTCTCTCCTCTCATCATTTCCGTTTCCACCTAGCCAACGCATGCGAACGGAACAATACTCATCGACACGTCCTTTTCGTTATCTCTTGTTTCTTTCAGTTTCAGATGGCAGAGGGTAACAACATCAACGGTCCGATTCTCAACAAATACTTTGACATGTGTGATAACGATTACGTTGCGAATCGAATCGACATTCCCCTGCCAAAATACGAAGAGTATTGCCCCAAATGTTTCAAACCTCGTAAAACCGAATGGGAATCTCGTGATGATCTCAAAGGTTGTTTTATGAAGAATATGCGTGTTCCATTGGAGTGTTCTGGTGGATGTGGATGGTGGATTCCATGTAACAAAAAGATTTATACGACCGAACAAATCAAAGCATTGATGTTAACCAAAACACAGAATGAAAGAGGTCATCAGTATCTCGGTCATGATGAAAACAACGAACCGATCTATAAAAGAGATGATTGGCGTTTGTATACACTGACCCGTGAAGAGTATTTCGGAGCCGAAGCGTGTAAACGTGCAGTCATTGCCGCGGCGAAGAAACAGATTGAAGACATCCGCGAGATTTCACGTGATGTGATTAACAAAGCGAATAAATTTTTAAGGATAATGGAACCGAAGAAGAAGAAAGTGGCATCGGGTGGAAAGGGAAAGACAAAGAAGAAGAAATGACATTTCCCATCCCTTTTTTCTCGTTTTGAATTGTTGTGTATTATATTTAACACATTTCAAAACAAATAAAAACTCTTTCACTTTCAAACAAAACCTCTCTCTCAAAAGAATGTATCGTGGGGTTATCCACATCGCGATTATCATCATCGGTGTCTTGGCAACCACCATCACCGCCAGTCCATGCGCTCCCAATCCATGTCTCAATGCCGGGACATGTACAGTCACCAGCGGCGGATCCGCATTCACCTGCACATGCTGGCCGGGTTATATGGGTCCGACGTGTCAAACTCAAATGTGTTATAACAACGCAGTGCAACCATTTACCGCCAACGGTTCACTCATCGCCAATACCACAAAACTCATGGTGTTTATGTGGGGAGCCGGTGGTGGATCGAATGTGGGTGATCAGCCCGCTTTGCCGTATCCACAAGCAGGGAGTGGAGCGTATATGCAAGTGATGCTCGCCACGACGGTGGGAACACAAGTGGATGTGATCGTTGCCACGGGTGGAGGTCATGGATGGAATTTTTCAACATCCGGATCCAACTGTCTACCAATTGCAATGGGTGGTGTACCCGGTGGAGGAGGAAGTGGAGGTGGTGGTAATGGCGGTGCCAATTGCCCTTCACTCGGCGCCGGTGAGGCATTTAGCGGAGTCGGAAGTGCCGGAGGTGGATTTAGTGCTATTTCTATCAACTCCATTATTCAAGTCGTTGCGGCGGGTGGTGGTGGAACCGGTATTAACAACCAGCAGCCAATCGGTGGTTCGGGTCAAACCGGTGTCATTGTTATGGGCAATGGTGGTGGCGGTGGATGTCTGATGGGTGGTAATGCCACCGGTAGTGTACCCGGATGTAACATCACTGCTCTTGGCGGTACACAAACCAGCGGCGGAACACTTCTTAATATATCATCCTCTCACTGTGACCGGTCCACTGTATACGTTCCATTGCCGGGAGGGTTTCTATACGGTTCCAATGGACAAGGATCGACAAATGGAATATCCTCAACGAGTGGCGGTGGCGGTGGTGGAGGACTGTATGGAGGAAGCGGTGGAATTGGACAAACCGACGCACGTCTCAGTGGTGCGATCCTCGCCAGTGGAGCTGGAGCCGGTGGATCATCCGGATGTCTCCCTGGAACCACGGGATGCTCTCAAGTCATGTGTGAAGCCGCCACGGTGGGCAAAGCCGGAGGTATTCTCACATCTCAATATTATCTCTCTGGTGTTGGACAAGGAGGGAATGGTCAGTTCATCATGAATGGTACCAATGGCTATGTGGTCATCTCTGTCTGTTTAGACGGTTCCAATACAGGCAATGGCTGCCAATGTGGAAAGAGTCCATTCCCCCCACTCCCACTCTCCGGTGCAATGTCTCGAGCGACTATTGATTCGTGTGTGTTGTTGGTGTTGTTGGCTATGAGTGTGTATCTGCTCTAAATCTTGTTTCCTCTGACCCCTTCGTCATCGTCGTCTTTCATAAAGAAACACTGAAATAAACAGCACCGATCAATATATATAGAGAGAGAGGGGAGGTATGTCACAATTCCACATCAATCAATCCACACGAGAGAGTTTGTGAATTGAGTCTTTGGAATGATTTTGAGTCGCGACAGACAATTCGTTGTGTAAGATCTTCACTTGAGCACGCAGAGTGATAATTTCCTGATAAGCTGGTCCTAACACTTTCATAAACGAACTAATGATGTCGCCTAATTTCTTGAACTGTTCGGAGGTGTTTTGTATTAACAACACCTCGTCCATTTTGGTTTTGGAACGACTCACCACCGTATTGATTCGAGCAGCAATGTCTCCGGTATCGGCGAGGTCTTCTTCTTTCTCTTGTTCTTTCTTGGAGTCGGATGATGCCATCTGAAACGAAACGGGGGAATAACAGAATCCGTGAAAAAATATGTTGTATGAGAACGAGAAAAACAAATATCTACACATTCAACACACAACATCACTCATCGTCATCATCATCAGAAGACACTTGTATCCGGGAAGCAGAAACTTGCACATTGTTTTTCTTTTTATCATTCTCCTCCTCGGGACCACCGACGTAATCACCAATCAACTGAACGATACTGATAAAATATTTAAGAGTGTTCTGATGAACATACTCTGGAAGTGGAGGAAGACAAAACACCACAAACTCCACAATGGATACCGCCATTTCTTTCACCAATGGATGAGTTCGAGGATCTCTTAAAAACACCAATTGAGGAGTATAATATCCCATGAGCATAAACAGAATGGAATCGACAATGATCAGACGGCGATCTCTGTGCATTTTATCTTTTTGTTCTGATGATGGAGCTGCCACACCACCTGAAGATGCGGTTTTTGCCTGAACTGATACGGGTAATGGATCCAAATCATCCAATTTCTCAGGTAACGCTTGGATCATTTTCAAAAACAAATGAAACCGTGCTTGTTTACTGAAATACTGCGTGTACGTAATGGTATGTACGGTATTCTTTTTAAATCGTAACAATCCATAGATGAATCCTCTCACAATCGCATCATCGCCCATATCCGCAATGAATCCATTCACCATATTGGACATGACAAACAGTCGATTGGCTTCGTCCTGTTCATATTCTTCATCGGTTTGTGGAGGTGGTCGTAGAGGATCGAATATCGCTCGGACCACAGCGGTTTCGGTTAATCCGGCTTTTTTCAGCTTTTTGAATACTTTTTTGGAATCGGATGATGATGGCTTTTTGGATTCAACAGAAGAAGAAGAAGACTTGACTGCTTCTTTCTGGATTGGCGATGTCGCGGTGGACATGATTTCAATCTATTAAAATGTCGGGGGATATGTCAGGAGACAATGAAATATGTTTTGATCAGATCAATTTTCATTTCGTTTCGTGTATCTATAACATTGAAACCTGTGTTTTGTTTATATTTCACGAAACCAAGTCTTATTCGTTAACTCTTCTCTCCTCTCCACGACATCAGGACTCTCTCATTCGTCACCAATGGCGCGCACCAAACAAGCTCCTCGCAAACAAACGTCGGGCAAGATCCATGCCAAATTAAAACTCAAAGCATCCGCCAGTGGTGGTGCTGTCAAATTACCTCAAAAAGAAGCAGGAGAACGCAAACCACATCGTTATCGTCCGGGTACGGTGGCTCTGCGTGAGATTCGTCGTTATCAACAATCCACCACAAACTTAATCAAAAAATTACCATTCCAACGTTTGGTTCGCGAAATTGCCGGCGCAATGAAAGAGGACGTTCGTTTTCAGGGATCAGCCATCCTTGCGTTACAGGAGGCATCCGAAGCGCATTTGGTGACATTGTTTGAAGATACCAATCTCTGTGCGATCCACGCCAAACGTGTGACGATTTATCCGAAAGATATGATGTTAGCACAACGCATTCGTGGTGGATATGGATCCGGTGGATCGAATGCGTCATCATCGACTTCATCGACAATGAAAACGGCGGAATAATCGAATAAAGAAAAAGGAAGAACAATATTTTTATATTATCTTTTAATATATATTAGAATTGTTATTATTCTTCCATTCTCTCTCAACTGTGTGATCCATTCTTCCACACAACTCTTTTTTTGAGCAATAGTAAAGCATCACCAATTTCTCACTCTTTCTGTCTCCAGAGATGGCATCTGCCAAATCAGTCGGAAAGGACGAGGAGGAAGAAGAGAACTGGAGAATGGCTGTGGCGATACGAGTGGTCACTCCATCCGATCGTACGATTGTGAAATGTCAAACCGCGATTGTAGGGGGTGGGCCGGCTAATCACGTGGAGTTATTGTTTCGAGTACCGTGTGAAGGACCCGGGAAATGCCCATGTCATCGAGTGTATACGTTTAATGGCAATGATCCGAATATTCACAAACACGGTCGGTCGCATCATATTGTATCATATGCTATCCGTGACGTGGATGATGAGGATCGATATGTGAAAATGACTGTGGAATCCACGTTTAAAAGAGAATATGGATGGGTATATATCGATGTTCACGCCACAGAGAAACAACAACAGAGTGCATTGGATTTCTGTAAACAACAAGAGGGGGCGCCGTACAACACTTGCGGTTCTCATTTCAATTGGATATGTAAATATTGCACGGGGATGTATATCGGGACACGAAATGAAGAAGTCCACCCGGAAAGTAAATGGAGGCCGAAAGTGTTGTCAAAACGATCATGGTATTGTTCTGAATTCATTTATGCCACACTCATCTGGTGCGGAGCGATCAAAGACAAATCTGTGGAACCAGCCAATACCATGCCACAGGATCTGTATGATTCTCTGGTTGAAATGAAACATCGAACGGTGTTATCGACTGAACTCGTGTTGCCACAAAAACCGATCAATAACACTGTGTCCATTGTCTCTGACCCGTCGCTTGAATATGTTTCGCTGTTGTCGGAGGGGATGCGACGGGATTGATTTTCTCTCTCTTTTTTAACTGAATAAATCCTCTCCCCTCTCCATTTGTTCATTCAGATGCTGATATTGATACTGTTACTACCAGTTCTCACCAACTCACTCTCATTATTCGATACGTGCACAAATAACGTCGCATTAACATACAACGTTGGTTCAACGACATTTACCGCTCCGTATACCGGAATATATGGGTTCCTCGGATGGGGTGCCGGTGGAGGTGCTGCTGAATCTTGCAACCGAGATGGATATCAATTTGAACTTTATGGAGGGGCTGGCGCCTATGCAGAGTTTATATTTAATGCAACGATTCACGATGCATTCATTGTTGCTGTGGGTGGTGGAGGTCATCCGGGGTATCTGACCCAGGCTGGTCAAGGATGTCTGAATGTAGGGTTCGATGGCGCTGGTGGACTGTATGGAGGAGCCGACGGCGGACCAGGATACGGTTCATTTTATGGAGGTGGGGGTGGGGGGCTCACTGGTCTTACCCAAGCGAACGGAGGTCCTCTTCGAACAGTATTGGCGATTGCTGGAGGAGGTGGATCATCGGGCTTCGTCTTCGACCCATCGACTCCCAACACCCCGTGTGGTGGATCGGGAGGATGTACCACTGGATCGGATGGAGCCGATGGAGGACGAACGGGGTGTATTAACGGTGGAAAAGGAGCTACCCAAACAGCCGGTGGTGCCGGTGGAGCAGGCAGTAGTTGTGGAGCATCTGCATCATCGGGTGCTGCTTATGGAGGAGGTGACGGTTCCACCGGATATGTCGTCGCACCACAAGGAAGCCCGGGTGGTGGTGGTGGAGGTTCTGGGTTATTTGGAGGAGGTGGAGGAGTGGGTGGCAATACAATTAACTATCCAAATGCACCGGCTGGAAGTGGAGGTGGTGGTAGTACAGGATGTGCACCGACAGCACCTTCGTGTCAACAACTGTTTTGTAATGCGACATCGGTCAGTTGTGGTACAAACGCTCCCAGTACGAACAGTATGTATTACCCACAAGGATCATGGGTTGGATACGGTGGAAATCCGTATAATCAAATTCCGTTTGATATCAACATCAATGGATATGGTGGTAATGGGTACGCGGTCATAATATTCTGTAATACGAACTACACAGGACCGGATGGATGTCACTGCACTCCGATTGATTATTGTTCATCGAATCCTTGTCAATACGGCGCGACCTGCTTGACCGGGGTGGGGTTGTACACCTGTCTATGCCCAGCTGGATATTCGGGTAATCAGTGTCAAACCGAGATCAACGAATGTACAAGTCTTCCCTGTCAAAACGGAGGAGTGTGCCAGGATCTTGTGAATGGATATAATTGCACATGCTCATCGGGGTATTTTGGAAATCAATGCCAAGCCACTGTGTGTACATCACAACCATGTCAGAACGGAGGCAGTTGTGTGTTGAACGCAACCGCTGGAAACACCGCGTTTATTTGTCAATGTACATCGGGATACACTGGTGTATTATGTCAAACCGATGTCAATGAATGCAGTTCTCATCCCTGTCAAAATGGAGGAACCTGTACCGATCACATCAACAGCTTTACTTGTGCATGTAACGCCGGGTATTCGGGATTACAATGTCAAACCGATGTAAATGAATGTTCCTCGACTCCATGTATGAACGGAGGCACGTGTGTGGATCAAGTCAATGGATACAGTTGTAATTGTCGAATCGGATTTTCAGGGAATCTGTGTCAAATTGATGACTGTTCCTCTCAACCATGCATGAATGGTGCCAGTTGTGTGCTCTCAGGAGTCAATGACACAGCATTTGTATGTCAATGTGCATTAGGTTACACTGGAACCTTTTGCCAAACCATGATTGATGAATGCGCAAGTCATCCGTGTATGAATGGTGGTACATGTATTGATGGTCTTGGATCGTTTACATGCAATTGTACACGACGATTTCGTGGTACACAATGCCAAACTCGAGTGGTATCCTCTGCATTGATGACACGAACTCCTTCAACTTTCTCCCTGATTTCTTTACTGATTGTGTATTTTTTGTATTTGTTTTTTTAAAAACGAAAATTATTATTTCCGAAATATACAACCATGTCTTTGAAAAGTCCGTGTGCTGGGATTCCTTGAATACTTGACTTTGTAATTTTACCAAAAAAATAAAAAAATAAAAAATTAAAAAAAAATAAAATTCACAAAACATACCATCAAGTGTTTGTCCCGTCCGGACCCTCGGATATCTCAAAGACTTGGCTATGTTTTTGTGAAAAAATTAAAAAATATTAAAAAAATAATTAATTAAAAACACATTTTTATGAGGGAGTGTCCCTATGAAAAATCTCATCCCGAGTCGAGACACCTCCCTATGAAAAAAGTTATGACTCGACCCTATGATGGACCCATGGACCCATGACCCCCCTTATCAAAGGTAAGGACCTTTATCAATCCCATAATCAAAAAATTTTTTTTAATTTTTTAATTTTTTTCTACTAAAGTAGTCAAGTGTTTGGGGAATCCCGAGGGTCGGACAACTCAAAGACTTGACTTTGTAATTTTTTATTTTTATTTTTTTTTATTTTTTTTAATTTTTTTTTAATTTTCAAAATATACCATCAAGTGGTCGAGCTGTCCGACTTTCGGGATTTTTCACAAAGCTGGTTGTGTATTTTGTAAAATTCAAAAAAAAAATTCAAATAATAAAATAATATTTTACCGACTTTCAAGAGGAGACAGTCCCTATACCAAACCCATACCATCCCTATCAAAAATTCATCATGGTTCCCTATGAAAAAGTCTCGACTCGGGTCTCGGGGGTCATGAGGTCTTACCAAAGTAAGAAACATAAAAGTTAAAAAAATATTTTTCAAAAAAAACAAAGTCAAGTATTCGAAAAATTCGCCGGGTCGGACAACTCGATCACTTGATGGTATATTTTTATTTTTTTTTAATTTTAATTTTTTTCATTTTTTGAAAATTACAAAACATACAATGAGGTGTTTGAGAAATTCGGATAGTCGGAAAGTTCGAATACTTGACTTTGTTTTTTTGGAAAATTATTAATTTTAATTTTACAGTTTAGAAAATACAAACAAGGAATTAAACACACAACACTCGATCGTCAATCAGCATCATTATGTTGATGTTCCTTCACAGCAATCTCCACTCCATTCAATTCCACGTGCGGTTCGTTTTCATAAAACCAATCCTCCCATCCTCCTTTGACATAAAATTTCTTCATATAATGATGTGGAATTTCTCCACGAATATTGATGTGATATTCACCATCTTTACTGTCTGCTGAAGCATGATAATTTTCTCCATCAATTTCACCTTCAATATTCACGGCTCCCAGTGCCGTCAACTCATCTTCGGTCCATTCCAATTTGGTGGGAGGCTTGTAGGTATGAATAGGTTCCATAGTCTTTTTGTATCCATCGAGTTTCTTTTGGAAATCAACGATGAATTGATATAAGGCAGGAGCTCCTTTACTGTCCCATGACTTGACGGAATCCGTCATGGTATCGATCATCTCCATCGCCACTTTTTGGGTCACTTCGGTTGATGGCCATTGGATGGTGTGGAGTTTGATGTCGGTGGGATTGGATTTGACGTCTTTGATATCGGATGAAACTGCGGCGGTGGCCATTTCTGAAAAAGGTTAAAAGAGAAGATTAGAATCACAAAGAGATTATCCTTCTTCACAGCAATTCAACATAACACAACAAAAACAACACAACAAGAACGGAGAGATATTGTTTGTCCGCGCGTGTCTCGATGATCAATCCAATAATCGCCAAGAGCTTAACACTGTATCGAACTGCCCTGATGAGCGGATATAATACATGCGGGAATAGGTGTGTGATAAATATACCATAGAGTGTCTGACCAGCTTCCATGCCAAGGATGGTGCACGGATAAGGTCCCGATTCACTGATGCGACAACCGTTCCATATTGCGTATCGAATAATCAACCACGTGCTTGGCATCAAACAATATCCGATAAGAAACATAAATCCAACCAATCCCCAACCACATATACGGATACAAGAAGAGCATTTGACCATTTCTGACAAAGATCTGTGAAAGAGGAGTTGACAGATTGAGTTAGATAATACAATACAAGAGATTGTTCCGTTCGCATGCGCTTGCTAGGCGAGACCGAAAACGTTTTACTAAGAAGCAGCAGTCCGACTATTAAAAATATGATTATACAACCGAATCGCATCGTCATTCGCGACCTCAGGCATCAATTGTGTGTCAAACAATGTTTTGCGCTGAGAATCGTTCAATAACAACCATATGGTATCCAATACACCTTTGAGATAGTCCGGAGAGAGTTTGTTGCGCATTTGAATGGGGTTTTTGGAGAGAGAGAGTAACGGTTTGCCGAAATCGTGAATTGATTTATCATTCCCGGCAATGATCTGTGCTCGGATATGACATAGTGTAATCATTTGTTGAGAAAAGGAATTGTATGGATTGGTGAGAGGAACACCCAAGTCTCCTCGAATCCATGGTTTGGCGCAGATGGTTTTGGACGGGATGGTGACAGCAGCAGAGGAAGAGGAGGAGGAGGATGACGAAGCCTTTGAATCTTTATTCTCATTGGGTATCATCACAAACTGTTGTTTATCCTCCACATAATAAAACTTGTTTATAACACCAGTGGACGTTTTCGCTTCAAAGATATTTAATGGATGTATCTCTTGACCCATTGTTGCCATGGGAATCCCTGGCTTTGTGATGGTATAGGTTTGCTTCCCTTCACCCACCGTAAACTGACTCGGCGCATGTGCGATGGAATAGTCATCGAACATCTGCGCACAGGAGAAAGAAGAGGTTAGAGACACAACATCAATCCTTTTTCTCATCGACAACAGGGATAAAGTCGCCGTTGGCAAGACGAATAATAGGAACTGTTCCAAGACAAGTGACTGACAATAATTGCACATAACATGGTTTATATCTTCCGTTGTTGGTTACTGTGTTTCTGATAATATTTAGTAATGTCGACGACGACGTGATGTTAAACACGGGAACTCGATAATTGTGTTTTAACTCGACGATTCCGTCATACGTCCCATATTCGGTACAATCGGGGTTGTCCATTTTAGCAGATACATGAAACATGCTCGAGAACTTTGGATTGCCTTGAAACTCCTTCCCGTCTTTCTCACTGATATGAATCTGTCTAACTTCATCGCTTGGAGATTTCTTGTCAACTCTACGTTCACACCTCACCAATAGCATACCCAACCATACGATTAACGCTGTCAATAATGATGTTAATACGATGTCGATCCACATCTCTTCTTCTTTTTGTTGTGTTTAGGTTTTTTTTCACAATGAACCTGCGCATACCAACCGAATCGGAATTAGAGAGAATGGGATGGTGTCTTATCTTCTCTTTGTGTATGGTATTGTTTTATCAATTCAACAAAGGTCTGTTTATAGTAACAAGTGTGATTGTTGCTGGAGCATGTCTCTATTCCCAATTATTACATCGAGTGCTGGAGCCGGATCGTGTATGGATGAGAATTCAACATATACCATGTGACTGTGGGAAAAGTGATTGGTATGAGTATCCTCGTTATCAAAAAGGTAAATGTGGAGAATGTGAATTTGATTATGCGAATGGAATCCATTCAAAGATAAAAGGGAATAATATACAACAATACAACGACTTGGACGGTTTCCTCAACTGTCAAATGTTTTTCTGTTCCAACCAAAAATGTCAAAAATGTTCGTGGTGTATGAGAAATCAAGTCTGGAAACGGAAAGAACAAAGAAAGCAAAAGATACTTGACTCTTTGGATGAGCTTTGTAATGTCACAGAGCCGAAGGTCAGGAGTATAATTTATAAATTACAACACGAAGACATCGGCAACAAATGGATGGAAGAACATATCCCATCCGAACAACCCGTGCCGTTTAGTGATGTATAATCATTATTTGATTTTGTGTTCTCCGTGACAGTTCTTATCTCATCAAAATGTCCTCCGCGATGTCCAAAAACACGGGCAATGCTACTGGTGCCGGTGCGGGTACTGCCGCTGCTCCGTCATCCACTGCAGTTCCCATGTCGGATGGCAAAGCGTCATCCTCTTCAAATTCCAAACAACCATCATCCAACGGTCCCATAACCGCCACCCCATTGCCTCCCGGCACTCCACTCGCCGATGCGATGAAATTCGGTGATCAAAAAGCCGCTGAGCAACAAAAAAAGTCGGAATCACTCAATGGTTTGTCATATGCTCCCGGTGCCATCGCCAGTCCACCGCGTCCCGCCACCGACAGTAAAGGTCGTCCGATTTTCTATGGTGATCCAAACAAAATCATTGAGAATTTTCCAAACAATATTATGAATTTGAAATTCTCACTCGAGGATGTGATGAGTACCGACCCGGCAGTGAATTCATTGGGTACTTCTTTTAAATCGTTTCCGGGAGAACAAGGAACGGGTAAACGTGTATTGTTTCATTTCAATCATAACGCGACAAGCAAACCTCCGGAAGGGTATGTTCCATATGACAAAAAGACCAAACTGTATCGAGCAAATTTGATTGCACCGGCGGGAACTCCATTCCGAGATATGATCGCCGAAGGCAATTGGTGTGATGCCAATCCTTACGCGGATGAAAAGTCACAACTCATTGAACGCAAAGACGTCGCAAAAACCAAAAACATTTTGTCACAGGACGGTTTCCCGTACAATTTGGAGTATCAGGATTTGTCCGATGAATCCACTGATGGTAATCATCACACTCCGCGCGATAAAGGTTTTACGGCGTTGCTGGCCAAATGCAAACACATTCAAACGTGGTTAATGAAGCGATCGTTTTATGACGAGGCATTTCATAAAGGGATGCCAGACACGCGTCCCTTGTTCGATGCCAATGAAAAGAAAAAAGAGAAGAATGCAATGGATAATGTCGATTCAGATCTGAAAGAAAAAGGTGGTAAACCGACCAAAGAAGAAATCGATGCGCTGTTTTACAAATATATGTCTGATCTCGAATCTCGTAAATTAATTGAAGAAGAAAACAAAAAACGTATTGAATCCAAAAAACCGCCATTGACACACGAAGAAAAACTCGAACGTGCCAAATTGTTGCGATGGTATGCGTTTTTGGTGGAACGTAAAATGCAACCAATATTACGGTGTCGTACGGAAAAAGAGAATGACGCGGATCCGGGTCGCATTGTACCGAAAACGGAAAATCTGTTTTCGTCGTGTAATCGTTATTTTGTGATTTCACGTATGAAGAATCCCGATGCGAGTAAACGCGGTGGTCGTGGACGAGGACGTGGAGGACGTGGGGGAAGAGGTCGCGGACGTGGACGTGGTGTCACAACCGCTGCAGCTCCGCCTTCCCCGCCTGTGGCCACAGCGGCAGCGGCTCCGACAGACACCAAAGGCGACGCCAAAGGAGCCACGACGGATCCCATTGAAATCTCCAAAGCCGATGCTGCCAAAGGTATGCCGGTGGTACTGAATAACCCCACTGACCAAAAAGCTTTCAATCGCACTGTTACCAAAGACGGTGTTACCAAAAACGATCCGTGTTCTCTCAATTCATCATTTACGGTGTCGTTGTATGTACCCGATACGACCAAACCTCGTGGATTTGACGAACAGCCATTGTCATATGAAAACATCGTGGATTTATTGGATAAGAACACGATTCTCTTTCAAACGTTTGAGTTTATGATTCAGTTGGACACCACCAAAGGAACAAGCATGGGTGGATGTTTTGATTTGAAGAATGTATTGATCTTGGGACAAGCTCCGAATCAACGTCCACAGTCGGAACACGATCATTATTCCAAAGGTATTGTGACGGATGAACAAAAAGCACTGGTTGGTAGCAGCGCGAATGGATATGATCGATATTTCGCCATGCGCGATGCTGCTGGTGGTGATTCCTCAAACAATCAACACAAACGCAAAGCCGAAGAGAACCCGCCGGTCTCAGGTACACAAAGCCCTAACAAGAAATTCCGATCGGATTGATGAAAGAAAAGAGAAGAAAGAAGGTTCCCGGAACCGTCTGGGATAGCAGCGGCATCGATCGGCTCGATCTCTCATTTCATCCTCTCCGTCTCCTTTTGTATTTCACATCGTTCATTCAATCATTTTCATTCATCAAATTGAATCTGACTCACTACACACATATCCCCTCTCATAGATGGATAAACTCATCGAAGAACTCGAACGATTCGATTGGAAGCACGTCCAAACGGTGGAATGTTACGGAAAGATCATTTTGCGTGGACGAGTGACATCCAAATGCAGTGTGAATGTGATCAAACAGTTGTTGTATGCCAATGGATATGATTCCTTTGATATTTCTGTCAATAACCATCCGGAAGGACAAACGGTGGACATTGAATTGAATCGTGGATATGGACCATCCCGATGGAAAATGGTAAAGAGATATTGGAAAATCATTTTGGTGATATTATTATTGTTGGTGATGGTGATTGGGTATCTCACACTCCGATTCGTTCATGGCATCCCGGACCCTCTGCGCGACGCATCGAACATTTTTTGTCGTGTTGTGTGCGCTGTGCATTATAAATAGACAAAGCCGTTTTGAATATCAAGAACAGCACACACTTCTCGGTTTCCTGATTCGATAACCTTTTTTTCAGATGGGAAACATCTTTGGCGATGTCGAGAAACCATCTGTCACATTACAATTGGAACATGCCAGCATTAAAGTGTATCTGACTCATTACAACGAACCATTATACACTTATTACGCCACAGATTTAGATTTGTTACGGGACGTTGAATCATTACGTATCAGATCCGAATCAAAGAACGGCGATGCAGAGGCCTCGGCGACGTTAACCGTGATCTATGCATTAGGCATGAAACAGAATCGTAAAAATGGTGTCTATTCTATAATTAAACGAGACATCAAGAAAAGCCGTTATTACGCCCAAGATAAAGTGTTTATGACATCTGTCCCAAAATCAGAACGGGTTCAAAAAATGTTAGACTATTCGGAAAAGGCCTGCCTGTATCACGAAAACATAAAATTAAAAGCCAAACAAACGGAAGAACTTTCGAAAAAACTCAATGACAAATCTCCATCTTAATCCCCTCTTTTGTTTTGCGGTCACCAATCAACAACTACTAACGACACATCTCCATTTACTCTTTCGTTGAATTCGTTCTGTTAGATGGGAAACATCTTTGGTGATATTGTTATATTAAAGTTGGATCATGCTACTCTTCAAGTGCCTATCAGTGATTATCACACACCAATAAACGCGCCACACAACACGGACTTGGAGATGCAACAGGACATTAAATCGTTACATACTAGATCCGAGTCCGAGAAAGGCGATGCTGAGGCATCCGCGACGTTAGCAGTCATTTTTGCATTGGGTATGTTCCGTCGTGACGGGGATGGGAGACGACATATGATTAAACACGACGTGAAAACAAGCCGTTATTATGCCCAGGATAAAGTGTTTATGACATCTGTTCCAACGCCGGTGATGATTCAAAGGATGTTGGATTTCGCGGAGAAAGCATGAGAATATCGCGAGAAACTGCAATGACAAATCTTCTTCTTTACTATCGTTTATCTGCCTTGTCAAATCATCATAATCATCTAAATAACTCAACTCATTCCACACCCTTGTGCAGATGTCCTCACATCACATTCATGATCGCGTGCTCCAATCCGATTCCTTCAATCTCTCATTGGTCACGATGTTTGTCATTGTGATGATTCCATCCATGGCGTTTATCCGACCTGTGGAACCGGAGAATTATGAAATATGGACAGTATCATTTATCTTTTGGATGATTTGGATCTCGGGATCATGGGC
>Ga0134125_10001213_pt1 | contig 32044 bp, 31 predicted proteins | sample KB31751_FD_96464 | JGI IMG/M metagenome (GOLD analysis project Ga0134125, IMG submission 96464) | Terrestrial soil microbial communities with excess Nitrogen fertilizer from Kellogg Biological Station, Michigan, USA - KB3-175-1 | ecosystem: Environmental > Terrestrial > Soil > Unclassified ...
GAAGGGACTCGAACCCCCACACCCTTGCGGGTACATGGACCTGAACCATGCGCGTCTGCCAATTCCGCCACTCCGGCAAAGTGACTCGGTCGCGGCCTGGACACTCGCCGCTTTCCGGATAGGAACAACACTCAATATTCTACTGGCGCATAGCAGCCTGTCAAACTTCTTGCTTTCCAATTTGTCTTGAACAGCATCCAAGAGCCCAGCCATAATTCGGGGAACCTGCTCTTTCTTGGCTGGAGGCTCCAAAAGCGGACATGTCCAGTTCTGAAGAATCATCCGAACAGTCATCCGAACAGTCATCCAACGATACGCTGGAGCAATTGCGGGTGCTTTCGCACCGTCTGAGCAACTCCCTTGAGGTCATTATGCAAGCACAATATTTGCTGCAGCACTCCCGAGAATCTTTTCTGGAAGCAGCAAAAGCGGAAGTGGAGAACCAGGGCGTAACAAAACAAAAAGTGACCAAGAAAGAGGTCGCACAAAAAGAAGGGACAAAACAGGAAGACCAGAAATGGACCGCCATGATCGGCAATGCCGCTGCCGAGGCCGCTGAAACCAACCGCCAAATCCGCGACGCAGTGCGCCGCCTCAGTGCACTGCGGGCCGCCGAAGCAAATCCCTTACGGTCCGTGCCCGCAAGCGGACAAAAAAATCGCGGGCCCTCACGATGATAGGCCCGCAGGTAAATCGCACCACGAAATAACTTCCGTCAAATAGAAGCTGTCAGCTAACTACGCGCTCAATTTTCCAGCTTCGCGTTCATGGTGATTTTGGCGTTCAGCAGCTTTGAAATGGGGCATCCCGTCTTGGCGTCATTCGCCGCCTTCTGGAACGCCGCATCGTCAGCCTTGGGCACCCGAGCCGCTACGTCAAGTTGAACGGCGGTAATCGTCCAGCCTGAATCCAGTTTGTCGAGCGAAAGCGTGGCCGTGGTGTTAATGCTGTCCGCCGTCAGGTTCGCGCCACCCAGTTGCGCCGACAGCGCCATGGAAAAGCACGCCGCGTGCGCCGCTGCAATAAGCTCTTCGGGATTGGTCCCGGGAGTGTTTTCAAATCGCGTGGTAAATGAATATGCCGTGTTCGAAAGCACCCCGCTCGCCGAGGAAACGGTGCCTTTTCCGTCCTTCAAACCGCCCTTCCAAACTGCGCTTGCCTTGCGTTGCATCAGTAGTCTCCTTCAATGGATGATGAATCTATTCTACGGCCAAATGTTGCGGGAAACTGTGATCCAGACAGGAAAAAAGTAGGATGCAGTACGTCGAAACTGACCCGGCCACTCTGGGTAAGGCCCTTAAAAGCATGTCATCCCGGGCTGCATTTGCGAGGGCCTTACGTCGGGGTCGAACTATCGATGCCGCCAGAGGGAACAATATTCCAGTCCAATCGCCGAGAAGTGACTAGTCGTCGTAAACCTCCGCTCAATGTCGGAATGACATGCTTTTGCGAAATGCAGTTTGTCCAGACTGCACCACCGCCCCAAAAAAGAAAAAATCGCACCGGCAAGGAAAGAGAAAAGAGTAGTCGGCGGAAAAATAAGAAAAGACGTGTTACTCAATAAAAATCCGAACAGCTCAAATAGAAGCCGCACGAGGGGCAACTCATCTTGCAGCCGCGGTCCTTAAGCTCGGACGAGCAATTCGGACAAAACGCCGACGGATCATTCCTGTCCGCCACTCGTGCGTCGTTCCCCCGCACTTCATTGTTGCGCTCGGTCGTGTCCGAATGTCTATTTTCCAATTCGCTCATTTCAAGCCGATGCCCAGAACCGCACAATGTGGGTCGGGCGTCCTCGCTTGCGAAATATGAAAAGCATACAGCCCCAGCCTGGGCGAGTAAAATGATCCACGTCTCAAATGGCTGACAAATGATCGATCCGCCAACCCACCCTCAAGCGCCACTGGTAGCCAAACTCACCGAATCAAAAACATTTTTGCCGGACGAGCTTCCAGTCCAAAGAATGCCCAACGGTGGCGAGAGTTGGAACATCCTCCACGGCACTCTGGCCACCGGAGAAAGCATCTCCATTCACGAATCCCAGCAGCCCGCGGGAAATCCGCCGAATCCGCCTCATCAGATCCGGCATTCCGAATTCATTTTCGTGCGCGAGGGAACGCTCGAATTTCAGCATGACGGGACGTCAGAACGGGTCAGCGGCGGAGGCGTGATCTTCGTCGCTGACAACACGCTTCACAGCGCGCGTAACGTGGGCGACGGACCAGCCACGTACCTGGTCATCGCCATTGGCGGAGACACAAAATAGCCGCCAGGATGTAAGGAACCGGAGATTTGATGATGGCTGTCGAATTAAACAGAATTTGAGTTAAGCGCGGAAACGATAAATGCTTCGGTGCAAAAATTACAGGAGAATGTAATGGAGAAGATGAACCGTCGTGAACTGGTAGTAGCCCTGTCGTCCTTCGCCGCGTTAGGCGGCATTGCTTCGCTCGCGCACGCCCAAGAGAACAAGAGTTCCGCTCAACACTCCAGCAACGCGGAAAAAGACCGCGTCCTCGATCAATCCCAGACCTTTGCGTACGACGAGCTTCCCGTCACCAACCTGCCCAACGGCGGGACCATGCGAAGAGTCATCTCCGGCGTGCTTCCCACTGGTGAGTTCATCGAAGTCCACCAATCCGTCTTGCCCGCTGGAAAAGCGCCCCATCCTCCCCACCGCCATCGCAATTCGGAAGTTCTGTTCATCAGCGAAGGCAAACTCGAATTTCTAAACAACGGTAAACCTGAGCCCGTAGGCCCCGGAGGGGTCGTTTTCATCGCCTCCAACGTTCTCCACGGATTAAGAAACGTGGGCACGACTCCGGCCAGCTATTTCGTAATGGCCATCAGCCGCGCCGAGAAAGAAACCTAACCTTACTTAGAGTGGCGCGGACAATCCTGTCCGCGAACGAAGGTTGAGATTAAAGAGAATGCAGCGGCGCCACGATGGCGAGAGATAACGCGTCTCGCGCTATTGCCGCCGTACCGGCGTAGTCCACTGTTGTGTTTTTTCTTGCTCTCTCAAAGATTGCGCCATCTGCTCCTGCAGTTTTCTATTCACCGCATCCATGTGCTCGCGCATGATAGGCATCACCGCCTGCATCGCGTCCGTCATAATTCCCGGCATCTCGCGGAGCATCTTTTGCCCGGTGGGAGAAGAGTAAAACGAAATGAGCGCGTCAATGTCGCCCTTGGTGAAATGCTTCTGATAGGCCGGCACCATGGCCTCCATCATCTTGTCCCACGGCATGTCCCTCATCATGCCGTCTACGCGCTGGTTGGTCTGCGCCTCGAAATTCGCAGGCAGCCTGTCCTGGTTTTTCATGTACTCGTCGTGCACCATCTGGTGCATCGGCCCGGACATTGCGTCGGCCATCTTGCTCATCATGTCGTTGGAGTGGATCGTCTGCAGATACCGCTCTACATCTTCCCTCGTAGCCGGAGAATCCGCGGTGCTCTGGGCCACGCAGCTCAATCCGAACGCGCAACAAACGATGGCGGCAACCAAAAAGCGCTTCATAAAACATCCTCCAGGATCCAGCCGATTGGCTCATGGTACGCCATCGTCCTGAATTGATCTTGTGTTATTTATGATGCGTCTTTATGAGGTAGTCGGAAGAGATTTATGAGGTTTGCGCTTGCGATTCTAAGGTGTCATCCTGAGCGAAGTGACCTTCCGCGAAGCGAAAGGTCACTAAGTCGAAGGGCCCCTACCCGCTGGCTAATCCTAGAGTCACTTGGCGAGACCTACCGCGAAAACACCAACTCTGCCACTCCCGCCAGTTCCTTAAATTCCTTCTCCGTCAACTTAAGCGACCCGCCCAGCATGTTTTCCTCCAGGTGCTTCACCGAAGACGTGCCCGGAATCGGCAGCATCATCGGAGACCGTTGCAGCAGCCATGCCAGCGCCACCTGCATCGGCGTAGCATTATGCGCCTCTGCAACCCGTTGCGCTGTCTCCTTCGCCACCTGTCCGGCCCCCAGCGGGAACCAGGGGATAAATGCGATCTTGTTGCGCTCACAGTAATTCACCACGTAGTCCCACTCGCGGTCGGCGAAGCTGTAACGGTTCTGCACGGAAGCAATGGGCACAACCTTGCGCGCCCGCTCAATGTGCTCCTGTGTTACATTCGACAACCCAATCAGCCGAATCTTGCCCTGCGCCTGCAACTCTGCCAGCGCGCCAAGCGAAGCTTCGATGGAAACCATCGGATCGGGAATATGCAGTTGATAAAGATCAATCCGCTCCAGACGCAGTTTCCTCAGGCTGCCCTCAACGGCTTTTCGCAGATGGTTAGGTGTGGCATTGTGTCCCCAGAAACCGGGACCCGAGCGCACCCATCCACCCTTGGTCGCGATCACCAGATCTTTGGGATAAGGCCATAACGCCTCGGCGATCAGTTCTTCGCTTACGTCTGGCCCGTAAGAATCGGCGGTATCAATGAAATTGACGCCCAACTCAACCGCCCGCGCCAGCACCGCCAGCGCCCCAGCTTTGTCCTTTGGAGGGCCCCAGATTCCGTCTCCGGTAATGCGCATCGCGCCATAGCCCAGTCGCCGGACAGTCAATTCGCCGCCCAGAGTTATCGTTCCCGCCGAATTCGCATTTCCGTTATTGCTCACAGGTCTCCCCCATCAGATTCAAGTTCGAAGATTGATCTTCCAAAAACCAATCTAACTTAAAGATTCGTCTTCAGAAGAAGGTTGTTCTATGGATGCTAAATGGACAGTAAGAGCTGGCTTTGGCCGTGAAATCAGATTGCGGGGCGGATTACCGTCCCGCCTCTTCCACCACTTTGCGCAGCGCCCGGTTGATCCTCGTCTGGTAGCCGCGCCCCTGCTTCTTGAACCAGGCCAACACATCCGCATCCAGCCGCAGCGTTACCGGCTTCTTGATCGGCTTATACATCTCTCCAAATTCGGTCGAGGAGCCATGCCAGCCCCTGCGATCGCCCGCCGACGCCTTTAGGTTTATACTTTTCTTGCCTGCCTTACGTTTGCCCGTAACTCTCGCTTTGCGTTTCATTTGCGCAGTATATACGCATCCTTTGATACATACAACGATACATACAATATTGACGGTACAATATGTTCCGCGCGGAACATCTGTGGATATCTCGGTCCAAACTTCCGCATCATCTCCGCGCGCCTGCCAGGACAATCATGTATCGTGGTGGCTGTGAATTTTAGGGGAGAGAGCCGCTAGCATGAAGCTGATTCGATTTGGAGAGCCGGGCAAAGAAAAACCGGGGGTGCTTTTGAACGATGGCAGCCGGATTGACGTCTCCGGCGTGTTTTCAGACTACGACGAGGCATTTTTTGAAAAAGGAGGCCTGGCGGCGCTTCGTAATTGGCTGGAGAGCAATGCGCGCGGCGCCCCCCATGTGGCTGCAACGCTTCGACTGGGCCCGCCCGTCCGCCGTCCCAGCAAAATCGTCTGCATCGGCCTGAACTTTCGCGATCACGCCGCTGAGACCAAGGCCGAGCCTCCCAAAGAGCCAGTCATTTTTTTTAAGGCTACCACTTCTTTGGTGGGGCCGAACGATGCGCTCGTCATGCCACGGAACGCGAAGAAAGTAGATTGGGAAGTGGAATTGGCGGTGGTGATTGGCAAGCGCGCGTCTTATGTTCCCAAAGAGCGCGCGCTCGACTATGTTGCTGGATACGCGCTGCACAACGATTATTCCGAACGCAGCTTTCAGTTGGAGCGCGGCGGCCAGTGGGTGAAGGGCAAGAGCGCTGACACATTCGCGCCTCTGGGACCGTTTCTCGCGACTCCGGACGAAGTCCCCAACCCCGGCAACCTGCGCATGTGGCTCAAGGTCAATGGCGAAACCCGGCAGAATAGTTCTACAGTCAACATGATTTTTGATGTGGCTACGCTGGTCTCCTACGTCAGCGAGTTCATGACGCTGCTGCCCGGCGATGTGATCAGCACCGGAACTCCTGCGGGCGTGGGGCTGGGAATGAATCCGCCAAAATATCTGCAAGCCGGCGACGTGGTGGAGCTGGGCATCGAAGGCCTGGGTGAATCGCGTCAACAGGTGGTGGAACGATCGCCACAATAAACAATGAACGTTGAAACATGAATATTGACGTGCACCAGCACTTCTGGATTCATGACTCGGCAGAGCACGGTTGGATCGACGAATCCCACTAGGCATTTGCGTCGTGATTTTTTGCCTGCCTGGTCCCGCGAACTTTTCAGCTGTGTTTTACAATGCCTGTTCCATATCTTTCAGGAAAAGAGCTGCGCCCTGGCAAACGATAAGAAACAGCCTCAAAACTTTCGCCTGGATGGCAAGACCGCAGTGGTGACTGGCGGGGCCAGCGGTATTGGACGGGCCATCGCGTTGAGTTTTGCGGCGAACGGCGCGGCAGTAGTGATTCTCGACATCAACGGAGCAGACGCCGAAAAGGTTTGCCAGGAAATCAAGCAGGCAGGCGCCGAGGCGTCTGTTCAGGCGTGCGACGTAACCAGCCAGGCCGACGTGAAGTCGAAGTTCGGCGAAATTTTTCGACACCAGCGGGTAGATATTCTTGTTAATAGCGTCGGCGTCTCGCACATTGGCACCGTGGAAAGCACAACGGAAGCCGACTTCGATCGCATTTTTCAAGTCAATGTGAAGGGTTTTTATCACTGCCTGCAGGCTTGCGTTGTGCATATGAAGGAGCGGGGCGGTGGGGTGATATTGAACATGGCCTCCATCGCCGGTTCCGCTGCGGTTGCCGACCGGTTCGCCTACTCGATGAGCAAAGGCGCAGTGATCGCTATGACCTACTCGGTGGCCAAGGATTATTTGCCGCACAAGATCCGCTGCAATTGCATTTCTCCGGCGCGAGTGCACACTCCCTTCGTGGATGGTTTCCTGAAGAAGAATTATCCGGGGCGGGAAAAGGAAATGTTTGATCAGCTGTCGCGAACACAACCGATTGGCCGCATGGGGGAGCCTGAGGAAGTCGCCTCACTGGCGCTTTTTCTGTGTTCCAACGAAGCGTCTTTTATTACTGGTGTCGACTATCCGCTGGACGGTGGATTCTGCAACTTGCGATAGATACCCGCGTTAAGAACAATGGACCGAACAATATGGATCTGCAATTAAAAGACAAAGTTGTAGTGGTCACCGGAGGAGCCAAGGGAATTGGCGCGGCCATCGTGCGGACATGCGCCGCCGAGGGCGCGATTCCTGTGATTGTGGACCGTGACATTGATGCCGGCAGCCAGCTCCATTTGGAATTGCGAGTGGCGGGCGCAGCGAACGAATTTGTTGCCGCCGAACTTGCGCAGGCCGAGGCATGCGCCGCCGCCATACAAAAAGTCGCCACGGATTTTGGCCGCATTGACGCGCTGGTGAACAACGCCGCACTGAACGATAAAGTCGGGCTCGAACATGGAAGCCCGCGGAAATTCGTGGGATCGCTTGAACTGAATCTGCTGCCCTATTACAACATGGCACACTACGCTCTTCCTCATTTGAAGACGTCACAAGGGTGCATCGTGAATATCGCTTCAAAGACGGCGGTCACGGGGCAGGGTGGCACGTCGGGCTATGTTGCCGCGAAGGGCGGGATTCTCGGCCTGACACGCGAATGGGCCGCGGAATTATTGCCGGTTGGAATTCGCGTCAACGCAGTCATTCCCGCCGAAGTGATGACACCCATGTACCGCCAGTGGCTGGATACATTCTCCAATCCTGAAGAAAAATTGGAAGCCATCCAGTCAAAGATCCCCTTGGGAAGGAGAATGACCACCCCTGAAGAGATCGCTGCCACGACGGTTTTCCTGATTTCAGCAAAGTCCGGACACACGACAGGACAACACATTTTTGTGGACGGGGGCTACACGCACCTGGACCGGGCTTTGACATAAAGCTATTTCACGTAGAATTATTTTAGGACCATATGCCCCACCGCTATTGCCTCACGCTGGACTTGAAAGACGACCCGAAACTGATCGCCGAATACAGGCGCTATCACCAGAAGATATGGCCGGAAATCACGCGGAGCATCCGGGATGCCGGCGTGGAAAACATGGAAATTTATTTGCGCGGCACGCGCATGGTTATGATGATGGATGTTGGCGAGGGATTTTCGTTTGAAAAGAAAGCGGAGCTGGACCGTGACAATCCCAAGGTGCGCGAGTGGGAGAAGCTCATGTGGAAGTTCCAGCAACCCTTGCCCGATGCCAAGCCGGGAGAGAAATGGCTGTTGATGGAAAAAATCTTCGAATTGGAACGCTAGTTTCTTGCCTGCTGCTTTTTTCCTTTGCGGTCTGTTGTTCTCCCTGCCTATTTGCGTCGAACACCCAGCAACTGCAATCGGTGGATTTAAGAAGTGATCTTTGCGATGAAACGCAGGTGGAAATTAATCGTCCACTCGCGGGCGTTGAATTTTTTTCCGGAAACAAGCTGCTGGCGTACACCGTTTGCCGGGCCCCAGGCGAACCGGTGCTTTCAATTCGCGGTGATTTCAAGCCGAGCGACAGCAAGCATTTGAAGGCGGCCGTCGTTAACCTCTCCACCGGGAAAGTGGAAGAGCATTTTGATTGGCCCACGCAAGGGGATACCTCCTCGGTCACTATCACCAATAAAGGTAATCTTCTTGTGAAGCGGGACAATTTTCTGGAAACATACAATCTCGCGGGCCAGAGAATTGCGCGCCTGGAACTTAGAACCGTCAATTTTCATAATCCGCTCATGATGATCCCAGCCCAGGCCGTGGGGACAATCGCCGTGACCGAGCCTGCCATGACCGATTCTGGAACCTTGATCCTGGGCACGCTGGTTCTCGATGAAGACACCCTACAACCGTTGTTCCGCTGGAAGACCAAAAATGAACCCGGCGACCGGGTGATTGCTGCTTCTCCTTCCATGGCCGCCGCCTGGCAGGACGTCGACGGCGAAAAGCGCGTCGTGATTCGTCAACCTGATGACAAAGACTGGAAGGTGGTCTGGTCGGGGCCGAGTTCGTTTATGATCGGTCCGCAATTTCTGGATGCCTCTCGATTTGCGATGGCCACGGACAAGGAAATTATGGTTTTCAACAGCAAGGGCGAGGTGGAATCGCGCACTAGCCTCAAGGCGGATCAATACGCGGTGGCAAAGGATGGGAAGCATCTGGTCGCGGCCTACGCTCAGGACTCTCCTTCCGCGGCCTTCGCTCCATCCATCCGCATTGACGTGTTCGGACCTTCCTTTCATCGCTCCGCTACGCTCGCGAATTTTGCCAACCTTGCACCCGACTTTCGCGTTGCGTTGTCTCCCGATGGCGACAAGCTCGCGATCCTGGGCCATCTGCGCGTGAAGGTGCTGGGCATTACCGAGTGATTGCCGTCACACGATTACCGCGACAATTTGCATTTTCCAACTCCTCAGGTATTCTCTCCCGGTGAAACTCTCGGTCGTCATCATCACGTACAACGAAGAAGAAAACATTCGGCGCACGTTGGAAAGCGTTCGGATGTTGGTCGAAGACGGCGGAGGCGAGATCATCGTGGTGGATTCGGGTTCGGCCGATCGGACGGTCGAGATCGCCCGATCATTCCAGGCGAAAGTGTTCGCGGAACCATGGAAAGGATTTGCCGCGCAGAAAAATTCAGCGATAAAGAAGGCCTCTGGCGGTTGGGTTTTGAGTTTGGACGCGGATGAAGCGCTGGATACTGATTTACAGAAGTCGCTCGCCGAACTTTTGGAAGCGCTTACGCTTTACGACAAGCTACGGGGCGAGGGTGCGAATCCGGTGATGCTGAGTGATGCCCGCGCGGAAATTGAAAAGTACATAGATGGCAAGGGCGACGGCGAGATTGTGGGCTTCTGGGTGAAGCGCAAGAATTTCTTTTTAGGCCGCTGGATCAAGCACGGTGGATACTGGCCGGATCCAAAGCTTAGGCTCTTTAAGAAGGGAGCGGGAGCGTTTGAAGACCGCGCCGTGCATGAAGACCTGAAGGTCACAGGACGAACGGGAAAAATCAAGCGCGGCGCATTGTTGCATTACGCCTACCCCACACTTTCTTCATACATCGAGCATATGAATCGCTATTCGTCCCTGGGCGCGGAGATGGCGGTGGCAAAGGGGCGACGGGGATTGAGTGCATTCGATATTATTTTGCGGCCGCTTTGGACGATTTTATATAACTACTGGCTGCGACTTGGCTTTCTGGATGGGCGAGAGGGAATTCTTCTGCATCATTTTCATGCGATGTATGTTTCCTTGAAGTATGCCAAGGTGTGGGAGTTGACGCGGAAGCGGAAGGATTAAGTTTTATTCCAACGATAGCGACAAAGATCCTCTTTGTCCCAGCTTTTCCAAAATCATCGGACCCAGTTGTGAAACGCTGCCAGCGCCTAGGGTGAGAATCATGTAGCCTTCCTGGGCGAGATTGGAAACTGAATTTGCGGCATCTTCAAAAGATGAAATGTGCCGGGCTTTGACCTTGCCCTGATCGGAAATTTTGCCAGCAAGCGCTTCAGCCGTGATCCCTTCAATGGGTTTTTCGCTGGCTGCGTAAATATCGAGCAGCAGCAGGGAATCGGCGTCGGAAAATGAGGCCGCGAATTCGCCCATCAGGTCGCGGGTGCGGGTGTAGCGGTGCGGCTGGAAGACGACGTGAATGTTTTTGAAGCCGCACTCACGGGCGGCGGCCAGGGTGGCGCGAATTTCCGTGGGATGATGGCCGTAATCGTCAACTACGCTGACTCCGGCGGCTTTTCCGCGCAGTTGGAAGCGGCGGTCCACCCCGCGGAAGCTCTCGAGCGCCGCGCGAATGCGTTCCACTGGAATATCAAGGCCGATTCCAACCGCAATGGCGGCGGTGGCATTCAGGATATTGTGCGCGCCGGGAACCCCGAGCCGGAACTCGCCCAGATCGCGTCCACGATAGCTGACGTGAAATGGCGCGATCTGACGATTTTGTGTCGGCTCAAATCCAGCTTTGCCGTGCTTGATCCAAAAATCAGAGCCGCGGCGAGTGCCATAGCTCGCCACGCGGCGCTGCACCTGGGGCAGAATCCGCCGCAGCATGGGATCGTCATTGCAGGCGACGACCATTCCATAAAAGGGAATGCGGTCCATAAAGTCGAGGAAGGCACGCTTGACGTCGGCCATGTTGCGATAACAATCCATGTGCTCGCGGTCAATGTTCGTGACCACTGAAAGTATGGGTGAGAGTTTCAGGAACGAGCGGTCGCTTTCGTCGGCCTCTGCGACGAGATAGTGAGACTTGCCCAGACGCGCGTTTGAACCGAGTGCATCCACACGCCCCCCGACCACGACCGTTGGATCAAGATCTCCGGCGGCGAGAACGGCGGCGACCATGGAGGTGGTTGTCGTCTTGCCGTGCATTCCGGCGATGGCAATTCCATACTTCAGGCGCATGAGCTCGGCGAGCATTTCAGCGCGGGGAATGACCGGGATGTGCAGCTTGCGGGCTTCAGCAACTTCGGGATTTTCAGCGGTGATGGCGGAGCTGGTGACTACGACGTCCGCGCCCACTGCGTTTTCCGCCTTGTGGCCTTCGAGAATTACCGCGCCCAGTTGCGCCAGGCGCTGCGTGATGGCGGAATTTTTAAGATCGGAGCCGGAAATTTTATAGCCAAGGTTCAGCAGCACTTCGGCGATTCCGCTCATGCCGATGCCGCCGATACCTACGAAATGAACGCGCTGGAGTTTGGCAAACATGCAATCTCTAAGGTACACCGGGCTTGAAGAAAAAACCCCTTACGACGGTACTATGCCCGCCAATCGTGCGGCCATGGCGGCGATTTCCTGGGCCGCGTTAGGATGCGCGAGCTTTCGCGCCGCTTGCGCCATGTTCTGGAGCCGAGAGGGGTCGGAGAAAAGTGAAGTCACGGCATCCGCAAGCGAATCGGGCGTCAGGTTGGATTGCTCGAGCATTACGGCTGCTCCGCCGCGTTCCAGGGCTTCGGCATTGCGCTTTTGATGATCGTCGGCGGCGCCGGGGAACGGCACGAAAATGGCCGGCTTTGCGGCGGCAGTGATCTCAGCAACGGTGCTGGCTCCGGAGCGGCAAAGCAGGAGATTGGCCTGCGCGAAACGGGCAGGCATGTCGTCAATAAAACGATGAGCCTCGATCGCTCCGCCGAGCGCTGCGTATGCTGACTTGGCAGCCTCGTAATCGCGTTCGCCGGTTTGGTGGATGATGTGAAGATCGGGAATGCTCGCGCGCAGCGCGGGAACGGCCTCCATGACCGCTTGATTGATGGCGTGCGCTCCCTGACTTCCTCCGAAGACCAACAAAGTTGGGAAGGACCCGGGCGGTTTTTGAGACAAGTCTAAAAACGCCTGGCGCACTGGGACGCCGGTGACTTCCGCGCGGCGGAAGAATTTTTTGGTCTGTTCAAAATGCACGGCCGCGCCTGAAACAAAGCGCGCGACCATGCGATTGGCGAATCCCGGGACGACGTTGGGTTCGAAGGCCAGCGTAGGAATTCTTTTCAGGACGGCGGCGAGCATGCCTGGGCCTGAGGCGTAGCCGCCCACGCCGATCACAATGTCAGGCTTGAATTCTGAGAGTATTCGGCTGGCGTGCAGGACGGCACGGGGCAAATCCAGAGACGTTTTCAGACGCGTGGCGAGGCTGACGTTCTTGAGCGCTCCGACCTGGACGAGCTTCAGAGGAAATCCGGCGGCGGGGACTAGCCGGTTTTCTATGCCGCGGGCGGTGCCGATGAAGAGTGCCTCCGCTCCATATCGCTTTTGCAATTCCTGCGCGATAGCGAGGGCCGGGATCACGTGACCTCCGGTGCCGCCGCCAGCGAGAATGGCCCTCATGCAACGACTATAAACTGGAAATCCCACCGGAAAATGAGCCAGAGTTAACGCTTTGGTTGCGGGCGAGAAGGGTGTTTCGTGGATTATTCAGTTTGCTTGGTAATGTTTAGCAATATTCCCACGGAAGCCAGCGTCAAAAATAAAGATGACCCGCCGTAAGAGATGAAGGGCAGTGGAATGCCTTTCGTAGGCATGAGTCCGAGAACAACGCTGATGTTGATGCAGGCCTGCACGACAACCATGCTGGTGATGCCGACGACCAGAAAACGCCCGAACAAATCTTGCGTGCGAAGAGCCGTGCGCACGCCGCGCCACAGGAAAATCGCAAAAAGGGCCACGATGATGACTGCGCCCACCAGGCCCAACTCTTCGGAGATGACGGAAAAAATAAAGTCGGTATGCGGCTCGGGGAGGTAGAAGAGCTTTTGTTTTCCCTCCATTAACCCGGTCCCGGTGATGCCTCCGGTGCTTACGGCGATGAGGGATTGAATGATGTGGAAGCCTTTTCCCTGAGGATCAGAGTAAGGATTCAAGAATGCCAGAATGCGGGCGCGACGGTAGGCGACGTGAAAAATCAGAAAATAGAGGGGCAAAACGGAGGCAAGCAGGCCGTAGCCCAAATATTTCATCTGCAGGCCAGCAACATAAAGAATGCATACGGTAATGGCTGCGCAGGCGATAGCTGTCCCCAAATCCGGCTGGAAGACAATGAGGCCGAGGAACATGCAAGTGGGAATAATCGCTGGCAGGACGGTGTTGCGCCAGTCATCCATGGTTTTGGTGCGGCCTTCGAGGAAAAACGCGAGGAACAGAATTAACACCGGCTTGGCGAGTTCTGAGGGCTGAAAGGAAAATGCTCCCCAGTGGATCCAGCGATGCGTGTGGTGGGAGCGGTCAAGAAAGAAAACCAAAATCAGAAGCAGAGTTGTGACACCCACCAGACTGAACACGAAGCCGGGGTGCTTGTAGCGGCGGTAGTCGACACGCATAGCGACGAACATGGCCGTGATTCCGGCAACCGCCCATACCAGTTGGCGCAGCAGGAAGAAATATCCGCTGCCGTAACGCTCCTTGGCCATGACCGCCGAGGCGCTGAAGACCATGATTAGGCCGATGAAGACGAGCAACAGTGTAACTGTAAAAAGCCATCCGTCAGCGCTGACTCGCTTGGCCATGGGAAGAATCATTTCACCATGGAGGCACCGAGGCGCGGAGGTTTTTTGTTGTGGATTTTGAGGAGCAGGATGACTGTTTTGGTTCGTTTGCGTTTTCTCTGAGGATTTCGAGTGGGTGAGGTTCCCTTACTGCTCGATGAAGAGTCCCAAAATAAAAAAATGGACAGCTCGGAGCCCCCCGAAGCTGTCCTTTCATTCCCTCCCGGTTAGAAGGGTCCAAGCAATTGTGAGAGTAGGGGCCGCATATTGCAGGGAGATTGGGTTGTTGTAAATATCTGATGAATTTCAACGCTGGTATAGTTTTAGTCACTGGTTGAATAAAAAATGAACCGGAAGCTGGAAGTCTCCCGCAAACTGCAGGCGCGGGCGGAAAAACTGATCCCCGGAGGAGTGAATTCGCCGGTGCGAGCATTTCGCGCGGTCGGCGGCGATCCGCCATTTTTGGTGCGCGGTGCGGGTTCTCGAGTTTGGGACGCGGACGGCAACGAATACATTGACTACGTCGGCTCCTGGGGGCCGCTCATTCTAGGGCATGCTGCGCCTGAGGTTGTCGAAGCGGTAACGGCGGCGGCGAAAAACGGCATGAGCTTCGGCGCTTCAACGCCCGCTGAAGCCGATCTCGCGGAGTTAGTGGCGTCCGCATTCCCCCATATTGAAAAAGTTCGTTTTGTAAGTTCCGGGACTGAAGCGACGATGTCGGCGATTCGGCTGGCCCGCGCGTACACCAAGCGCAAGTACATTATTAAATTTGAGGGCTGCTACCACGGCCACACCGATGCCTTGCTGGTAAAGGCCGGTTCCGGAGTCGCCACGCTGGGCATTCCAGGGTCGGCAGGCGTGCCAGAAGAATTTATTCAATTCACTTTAGCGCTGCCATTCAACAACATTGGAGCGGTAGAGGAAGCCTTCGCCAGATTAAAAGATCAAATCGCCTGTGTGATTCTTGAGCCCGTGGTTGGCAATATGGGCTGCGTGCCTCCGGCGGCTGGATATCTGGAATTGCTGCGGAAAATTACCAGGCGTGAAGGCGCGCTGCTTATCTTCGATGAGGTGATGACCGGATTTCGTTTGGCTTTTGGCGGAGCGCAGGAGTTGTATGGAGTGATGCCTGACCTGACTGCGCTGGGAAAGATTATTGGCGGCGGATTGCCGGTGGGCGCGTACGGCGGACCATCGGGAATCATGGACATGGTTGCGCCGCTGGGGCCGGTCTATCAGGCAGGGACGCTTTCAGGGAACCCGCTAGCGATGGCTGCGGGAGTGGCGACGTTAAAGCATCTGCAAAAAAGCAAAAAAGAAATCTATGCAGGGCTCGATCGTCTAAGCGGGATGCTGGTGGATGGCGTGTTGGCCGCGGCGCAAAACGCAGGTGTAACGATTTGCGCGAACCGCGTCGGTTCGATGTTTACGTGGTTCTTCGCCGTGGGGCCAGTCAGTGATTGGGACTCGGCTTCGAAGTGCGATACAGCGGCTTTTGGAAAGTTTTTCCGCTCGATGCTTGATGCGGGAATTTATCTTCCTCCGTCGCAGTTTGAAGCTATATTTTTAAGCGCGGCGCACACGCGGGAGGATGTAAGCAAAACAATTGAAGCGGCCCAAAAGGGCTTTTCGTAGTGGGATAGCTCGCATACTGAATGGCCACACTTTGACGCAGGGTTACAACTCCAGGTGAAAGCGGAAACCAGGCACAAGCACCGGGCCGCGATCCTGGTTATAGCCGGGGTGGTGAATGGATTGCAGATCAATGCCGGCAAAGATCCCGCGCCACAGGTGCGCGTTGTAGTAGCTCTCCCAAATGTCTTCGCGTGCGTAATTGAGAGTGCCATCGCCGAGAAGAAATCCAACTCCTCCCAGCTCCAAATAGTGCTGGTGATCGGCTGAAATGGCATTGGAAACGAAGGCGGTGCCGGCTTTGTCGAACTTTCTGCGCCAGCGTGTTCCGGCAAGATCAGCGCCCGCTTCCACGGTTTCATCCACTTCCGTGTAGGCGAAGGATTCGTGCTGGCCTTCATTCCATCCCCAGCGGGCAAATGCGCGGAAATCGTGCGGAAGTTCCTGCTCAATGTTCGCTGCGAAACCATACTTCACTGTGGTTTGCTCTGGATGTACGGTGATTTCTGGTACAGGGGTCGTTCCGTTGAGGAAATTTTCCACGGCATCGCGATAGGCGCCCATATTGGCGTGATTGACGAAAGAAAGCAGTCGAATGGTGGAACGGTGATTGTCGAGCAGCCTGGGATATAGCGCCCACTCAAAATTTTCCGCATGGGCCTTGCGCAGGTTCCATTGGAGATCCTGTCCGTTGGCAACTTTCGGCATCAGCGATTCGCCGAAGCGGAACGTCCAGTTGCGGTCGTCGTATTCTGTAATCACGCCGTAGGTGTAGCCGCGCGTGTCGGCGGCATAGTCGTAAGCGCCGTTATTGACGGTCGTCCAGTTCATGAATTGCGAGTGGCTGTCGCTGCCGACTTCATTGAGATCGAAGAAATCGGCCATGCCGAATTTTCCGGCGCGTAACTCGATGCGGCGGACGGGCAGTTTTGTGGTGAGATCGAACTGGTCACGGCCTGCTTCTTTTGTTTCATGGCTTAGGGGAATGATTTCCCGCAGCATGATTCGTGCGATGTACGGCTTGCTGCCCAGTGTAGGATTGCGAACAACGTCCACATTGGTAAATCCGGCGAGTCCGAGCGCATCACTTAGGCCGCCGCCGCCCGCGCTTTCCAGATCAAAAAAGACTTCGGTATTGCTCGTGACTTGATAACCAAGATAAAGCGTTGCGACATTCGATGTCGCATTTTCCGAACTGTCCCGCAGACTGTTCGGGCCGCTATATTTTGCTGGGAATGACGGATGCCATTGAAAGATGACGTTGTCCTGGCCGGAAATCCAGTAGCGCGAGGTATTTGAGTGGGGAAAGAGAGTGACATTGGGTTCTGGAAGATCATCGCTGGACTGTTGGGGCGGAGCGGACTGGGCATAAGCGCATGCTGTCAATATGCTGAGGAACGATAAGCCCAGCGCGAATTTCCGGGCTTGCTCGCAGGTAAATCCCAGGATTTTTCGTTTGGGCAGCATAAATTTTTCGCAGGAAATATGCACAGCACTCTACAACAGTCCGATTGCAAGATGATTAATTTGCAGGGCATCGTCCGGTGTGACACAATCTCTGCGCTACGCAAGCTGCGTATATCTTTTCATCATCTCCGGAATTGTCACAAACTCCCGACCTTGTGATTTGTATAGTGCAATCATGCGGTCAGTTGCTTGCACTGTAAATGAACGGTCCGTGCCGAATTGTAAATGGCCGCCATCATGGAGAAGGATCACGTCGCCGCCGCGGACCTGCCGCGCACATTTTTGTTCGATACTCTCCGCAGACTTCGCGCTCCAGTCGTAACAGGTCACATTCCACATCACAGGAAGCAATCCGAGTTCGCGCGCGATTCGTAATACAACTGGCCGGCGCGACCCAAACGGCGGCCGGAACAAGTTCGAGTGTGCTCCGATAGCATCATCGAGGGCACGCGAGCAATCGTGCAGTTCAGTTCGAATCTTCGCAGCACTTTGCAACGCCAGCGCGGGATGCGTGAATGTGTGATTTCCAACCACATGTCCGGCTTTCACCACCTGCTGCGCAATATCTGGACGCTTTTCGGCGTAACGTCCGATCATAAAAAATGTGGCGCGGACATCGTGCTTGGCGAGAACATCCAGCAGATGAAAGGTGTGGGGATCATTGGGGCCGTCATCATAAGTCAGAGCAATCTCTTTGGCGTTGCGAGGTAATCCTATAAACGTCCGTCCATACCACTGTGCGGTGGGTGCCATGGACTGGTAACCGGCCGTTGCCGCAGCCACGAGTACCGCCGAACCGCCTGTAATAAGCCCCAACATGGAGGAGATTGTATCCAATGCAGAATGAAGAAGTCAGAATACAGAATTAAAATTCCAATGATGGCCGATTGTCTGCTCCTTATCGTTCCGCACTAGCCCGCTTGCCACTCTTCATTCTGACTTCTAGCTTCTCATTTATCTTCCTGTTTACCTTTTCCACAATTGCCCGCTGCGCAAATCCAAGTTATGCTGCCAAGGAGTCTTCGTTCCGTCAGTCTCAACGTCATTCATTATCATCATGGCCAAACTGTTCGAATCACCCCGGTACATTGCTGTTGAAGGCCCCATCCGGGTGGGGAAAAGCACGCTGGCGCGGATTCTGGCGGAGCGCCTGAATGCGCAGCGGGTGATGGAAGCGGAAGACAATCCATTTTTGCGGGCGTTTTATGACGGCGAAGCGGGTGCGGCCTTTCAGGCCCAGTTTGCATTTTTAATCCGCCGCTTTGAGCAGTTACGGGCGCTTGACCTGGGGCCAAGTTCGCAAAGAGTCATTATTTCGGATTTTATCTTCGAGAAAGACAAGCTTTTTGCCTACCTCAACCTGGCCGACCACGAGTTGGAGACTTACAACCGCTACTACAATTATTTTCGCGAGCAGCTCCCTACGCCGGATTTAGTCATTTATTTGCAAGCTACGCCGGAGGTGCTGAAGAAGCGCCTGAAAAAGAAGAATGCGCCGGGCGAAAAGGGACTAAACGAAGATTACCTGGAAGAAATTGTCCGCGCCTACGAACACTTCTTTTTTCATTACACATCATCTGACCTGCTGATAGTTAACACCTCAGAAATTGACTTCGTGGAGCGCAACGAGGATTTGCAGGAACTGTTGAAGAAAGTTTCCGCACCCATCAAAGGCACGCAATACTTCCTGCCGCTCGGCAGCGAGGAAGCCGCCAGCGCATAGGAGCCTTCCTGTGCTGAAAAAAATCAAGCTGCTTCGCGACCGCGTTACCGATTGGCAAGCCTATCCATTCTGTGTTCCCACGATCAGCGGCATCGAAGAAATCATTTTCCATTCGCGCATCTGTTTCTTTGCAGGAGAGAACGGCAGCGGAAAGTCCACGCTGCTGGAGGCTATCGCGGCGCATTATGGATTTGGCCGTGAAGGCGGGAACCGCAGCTTTTTGAACGACAGTACTGAGAGCAATCATTCGATTGATCCGCTGGTGAAGGCGCTGCGGCTCTCATTCGACAAAAGAACAGGGCAGGGATACTTTTTGCGGGCGGAAAGCTTTTTCAATACAGCTACGCATATTGACGCAATTGGCGTGAACGAGTTCTACGGCGGTCAAAGCCTTCATACTCGCTCTCACGGCGAGACTTTCTTCACCTTACTAAACCATAAATTCCGTCGCAACGGTCTCTTCCTCCTCGACGAACCGGAGGCCGCACTTTCTCCCCAACGCCAGCTATCGTTTCTCGTCCTTATTCACGACGTTCTCAAGAAGTACAAAGACGCTCAGTTCATCATCTCGACGCACTCGCCGGTACTGCTTGGATATCCCAAGGCGCAAATTCTGTCTTTCGACGATGGCAAGATCCATGAAATCGCATATGAGGACACCGAACCATTTCAGATCGTTAAGCATTTCGTGAATGATCGGGACGGAATTCTGGAAGAATTGCTAAAGGAAACGCCATCGCTTTTTGAGGAACCTAAGTAGCTCAATTCATTGCTGCACTTGCTCTCGACCTGTGATTGCGGAGTCGATACAATAACCACATACAGGCTCTATCCGCCATAGCGGAAGGGCACTGGAGGACATCGTGAGCCTTACCCCGATTGGCGCTCCGCGCCAGAAGATCACCATTGCATCCCTGCAAGAAAAGAAGCTTCGGCACGAGCCCATCACCTGTCTGACCGCCTACGACTATCCGAGCGCGCGCCTTGTGGACGAAGCCGGTATTGACATTGTGCTGGTGGGCGATTCGCTGGCCATGACCATGCTCGGTCACGAAAACACTCTGTCGGTCACCCTGGACGAGATGCTGCACCATCTGAAGGCCGCTCGGCGCGGCGTGAAGAACGCGCTGCTGGCGGTGGACATGCCGTTCGGGGCTTACCATGTGAACTCGGAAGCATGCCTGGCGAATGCGATTCGATTTGTGAAGGAAGGCGGCGCAGAAGTTGTGAAGATTGAAGGCGGCGAGCGGCGTGCCGACCTGATCCGGCGCGTGATTGACGCCGAAATCCCCGTCGCCGGGCATATCGGGCTCACTCCGCAATCGGTGAATGTAATGGGCGGCTACAAAGTGCAGGGCAAGTCGCTCAACGACATTGAACAGCTAATGCGCGACGCCGTGGCGCTAGATCATGCGGGCGTGGCTTTTCTCGTGCTGGAAGGAATTCCGCGCGAGGTGGCGACGATGATCACACAGGAGGTTCGCACGCCTACCATCGGCATTGGCGCGGGGCCGGAGTGCGATGGGCAGGTGCTCGTCTTTCACGACCTGCTGAATCTCAGTTTTCATGCGCCGGCGAAATTTGTGCGCCATTACGGGGACGCGGCGGCGGAGATCACGCAGGCGGTTCGGGCATTTCGCGCGGACGTGGCGGCGCGGCAGTATCCGGCGGATGCGGAGTCTTATCATCTGCCGAAGGAAACTGCGCAGTCTTTGGAAGCCGTGCTGGAGCGTAAGCGGGCGTTACGGCGGTAAGTTTACTTAATAGCCTGAATGAAAATCTTCCCAACGATTCAAGAGATGCGCGCTGACAGTCGCGCCGCGCACAACGTAAAACAGCGTATAGGATTCGTCCCAACCATGGGTGCGCTACATGAAGGCCACTTGTCGCTGGTGCGGGCAGCCAAGAAGCAAACAGATATTGTTGCTGCGTCCATTTTCGTGAATCCAACGCAATTCGGGCCGAATGAAGATTTTTCGAAATATCCGCGCACATTTGAGCGCGATTGCGAGTTGCTGAAAAACGAAGGCGTAGATTTGTTATTTGCTCCTTCCGCGGAAGAGATGTATCCCAGAGGCGCGGTGACGTGGGTCACGGTCGAAGGCCTCAGCGACAAACTCGACGGCCGTTCGCGTCCCGGCCACTTTCGCGGAGTTACAACCGTAGTTGCGAAACTGTTTCACGTCGTTGAGCCAGATGTGGCATTTTTCGGGCAGAAAGATGCGGTGCAGTTAGTGCTGATCCGCCGCATGGTGCGCGACTTGAACATGCCGGTTGAAATCGTGGGATGCCCGATTGTCCGTGAAAAAGACGGACTGGCCATGAGTTCGCGCAATGCGTATTTGAGTGCCGAGGAAAGAAAATCCGCGCTCGTGCTTAATGACACATTGCAGGCGATTAAGAAGCGTTTTGATGAAGGCGAAAAGAATAGCGAAAAGCTGATTTCCGCAGGCATGGATATTTTCCGCCGGGAGCCGTTAGTCCGCCTGGATTATCTGGACATCGTGGATCCAGAGACGCTCGATCCGCTGCCGTTCATAAACAGAGATACGCTGGCCGCTGTCGCGGCGTGCGTAGGAACGACGCGCCTTATTGATAACATTACGCTTACGATTTAGCCTACAATTCCGTTGAGCGTTTTCTTCCCTGATACAAACGGACTCCCCGCAACAATAAAACGAAACGGATGATCCACCGCCTTCGTAATTCCAATCCGTTTCGTTGCAATAACTTTTGGCGCAGGTGATCCATAATCGGCGACGAACAAATCCGACTTTTTGCTGGTCAAATCTTTTTCGTTGTCTCGCTCTCGAGTAATTCCAAACGCCTCCGCAAGCCTTCCCGGCCCGCTGGTCAACTTCTGCAAATCACGCGGACCGGCGATTTCCACGCAGCGCGCCCGAGCCATCTCTTCGACTCCCAGCAGCGGTTCGAGCGCTCGAAACAAAATCCCTCCGGCTGTTCCGTCAGGCAGGCAGGAAACGTTCAGGCAAAAATGATTGCCGTAAATGAAATAGACATACACGTAGCCGGGAGGGCCGAACAGAACGGCATTGCGCGCGGTGCGGCCCGCAAAAGAGTGTGCCGCAGGATCGTCGGCGAGGTAGGCTTCGACTTCGACGATCCTCCCCGCCAGAATTTTCCGGCCCTGCTTGCGAACTAGAACTTTTCCCAGCAATTCGGGCGCGACCAACCGTGGATCGCGATTGAAAAAGCTGCGGGGAAGCGTTTCGTAGCGTGTAGCGCCGGGTCTTTGACCCGGCGAGCGGCGCGAGAGCGCCGCAGAAAACTGTTTCAATCCAGAAGTTTTTATTGCGTACTCCATCAGGTGGAACTCATCAGAACGATCAAAGATTCGTGGGCGATTTGAAATTTCGCCGGGTCAGAGACCCGGCGCTACACAACTAGCCGCGCAACACAAACCCTATACTGCCCCTTTCATCACCGTCTTCAGATATTCCAGTACCTCTCCGGAGTGGCCTTCGGGCTTGACTTTGCGGAAAACATGGACAATTTTTCCATCCGGGCCGATCACGAACGTCGTCCGCGCCACGCCTTTTACCTTCTTACCGTACATGTTCTTGTCCACGATAACGTCAAAGGCGTTGCAGACCTTCTTGTCGGCATCGGCCAGCAAAGGGAAGGGAAGGCTGAATTTCTCCTCGAATTTTTTCTGGGCTTTGGATGTGTCCGGTGAGATTCCTAGCAACACGGCGCCGGTTTTCTGAATCTGCTTATAAGAGTCGCGGAATTCGCAAGCCTCGATCGTGCAGCCGGGAGTGTCGGCTCGGGGATAGAAAAAGAGCACAACATATTTCCCGCGATAAGCTTTTAGCGCAATTTCTTCACCATTCTGGTCGGGTAAAGTGAACTCAGGGGCTTTATCATTGATGTCCATGGCCGCATCTCCTCGCTTCGATTCGTTATACCGATGGTTATATAGTATGCCGCGCAGGTTCGTCATCTGCGCGGTTCTTCTTCTGACGATGACGCCACTTTCCTGGGCGCAATTTTCCACGGCGCGACCCGCCGTCCAAAAACGTGATACCGGGCCGCGCGCCTTGGCGCTTCTCGAACTCTCACCTAACGGGACTGGCCACCTGGTGCCGATCGCCATCATGATTGGTGATGACTTCTTCGACGCCAGCGCCTATAAAGCCGATCCCGTGCCCATGGCGCTCGACTCAGGAACGGTGTATGAAGCGATGCAAACCGGAGTTTCTCAAGGCCTGTTTACGATAAGCACCGCTGCGCAAACCGGCATTTACTGGACCGGCAGAGGGAAGTGGCAGACCTCCGCCGAGATTGCGGCCGCTGCAGCGGCAAAGAAAAAGCGGGCACAGGCGGAGGACAAACCACCCACATTGTCCGATCCCGATTCCGGCCCCCCCAAGTTATTGCGTCGTTCGGTTGAGAGCAAGCCGTCGTCTCCTCCCGCTGAACCAGCCAAGCCCAGCGCCTCGTCGCCCGCGCCACAAAATCCGGCGCCTACGGCGTCGAAAACCGCGCCGGCTTCGCCCGCGCCTGATCAATCGAAACCAGCGGAACCGAAATCAACGCAATCCACACCGGCACCCACGGCCCCTGCAACCTCTACATCCGCCAAAGCAGAGGCTCCGCCAGCATCTTCTGCACCGGCAGCCGCGCCAGCTCCGGCGTCGCCCGACCCATCAGAAGCCTCCGACGAAGAAGATCCGAACCGCCCGCGTTTGGACCGAGGCAAGCCTTCTGCGTCTCGAAAGCGCCAAGCCACCAAGGCGAATGGATCTTCGAATCCAGTTCGGAATTCAAAGACTGCTGCTTCCGCCAAGCCCGGAGCCTCGCCTTTAACCCCAAAAACTTCTTCTGCCTTCGAGGGCCCGTCTGTTCCGGATTCCGTTCAGGAAATTCCCGCTATCTCCGACGCTTCCGGCCCCGAGCCACGTCCCTACGCATTTCCCTTAAAACCTGGCGAGGCCGATCAATTCCGCAAGAAGCTGCTGGAGCAGGCAACGCAGTTGGTTGACGCGAAAATAAAGCAGCAATCATCCGGAGTGTCTGTACATCGCACGGTACGCACCTCCGCCAAAAGCAAATCCACAGCGCACGTGCCTGCGCCAACTTTTGAAAATGTAAAGTTGCGTATCTTCGATCTTTCCAGCAGCAACCAGGCCCTGATGGTGCTGGAAGCGACGGCCCAGGTCGCGGGCCTCGCCGAGCCGCAACAGATCACAATCGTCGCCCGGCAGGATCTATACGGCGATCTGCACGACGCGCTCGCCAACGTAACCGACCAAAGACATTTGGATGTTATTCCGCAAATGGACCTGATTGACGTGGTGGATGCGGATGGCGATGGTCGCGGCGAGCTGCTCTTCCGCGAGACCTCCGATGAAGGGCGTGCCTACTCGATTTATCGCGTGATCGGAGACCAGCTTTACCAGCTGTACAAGAGCACACCTCAGTAAAGCGCTTGTCGGGCGGAGCCGATCTATGTGGCCTAATCGGGCAGTTTCATCTTGTCGCGCTGCTCGGCTAACTTCTCCTGCAGCGGCCCATTCACCAGCGATACCGGAACATTGATGTCGCCGACCTTGAACTCTGTTGGGTCGAAGGTCGCATATCCATCTTTATCGCCAAGGTGTCCGGAGATCGTGATCCAAACATCCTTGCCCGCGATGGTTGTGAGAAATTTGCCGTGCACCACATCGCCGTCAAAGCTGACCTGCTGATCTTTAATCGGGGGCATGGAGCCGAGATCGCTGTTCGGCGACAGCTGTCCTCCCGTTGAACCAGGAATCGCACCTGCCGCTTGCGCGATGGCCGCGCTCAGTTCGTCACGTGAAATCTGCGCGTTTTGCTGTTGCGGCTGAGCGTTCTGAGGTTGGGCTTGCTGAGATTGATTTTTTGGGGAAGCTCTTTGGGTTGCGCCGAACCCGGACTGTTGCGACGTTACGGCTTGTTGTACTGCTGCCTGTGAATTCTGGGACGTAACCGAAGCTGCGGCGTTAAGCTGCGATGATTGTCCTGATTGGCTTAGCTGGCCAGACGCCGACTGGCTATTCGACGACCCCGCGGAAGATGCTTGTGTGGGCGCGACGGCGGCCGGTTTTCTCAACACCAGAATGAGCGCCGCCAACGCGACCACCAGCGTCGCCACACTGATGATGCGATCAATCTTCCAGTTCTTCACATACACCTCCGGCAGCAGCTCAATGGTATATGGCAAAGATCGGGAATTCAGGTGACGAAAGGCACAGAGGTAGAGGTTACTGCGTAGTGCTGCACCGCCCTAGCCCCCAAGCTTCTTCTCCAGCAACTCGTTAATCAGTTTGGGATTGCCCTGGCCCTTGGATGCCTTCATTAACTGCCCGACAAAGAAACCAATCACTGTCTTCTTGCCCGCGCGGTACTGCTCCACCTGCTTGGGATTGGCGGCGATCAACTCATCCGCGATTTTTTCCAGCGCGCTGGTGTCCGTGGACTGCTGCGGGCTTCCTTCCTCTTCATACACGGCAGGGAAGTCTTTGCCACGCTCGAAGCAAAGATCGTAAAGGTCCTTTAGCATTTTGCCGGAGATTGCGCCGCTCTCTACCAGATCCGCCGACATCGCAACGCCCTGCATGGAAATCGGCGAGTGCTCAATCTCAAGTCCCTTTGCCTTCAACCGTCCCGCCAATTCGCTCTGCACCAGGTTTGCCACGCGCTTGGGATTCTTTGCCGCCTTCGCCGCCGCTTCAAATTGATCGGCCAACGCCTTGCTCGCAGTTAGAATTTGCGCGTCGTATTCCGTGATGCCGTAATCGGCGACGATGCGCTTGCGCCGCGACTCCGGAAGCTCCGGCAAGGTTTCGGCAATTTTCGACTGCCATTTTGCGTCCACCACCAGCGGCAAGAGATCAGGCTCGGGAAAATACCGGTAGTCATGCGCCTGCTCTTTGGACCGCATGCTGTAAGTCTTGCCCTCGCTTGAGTTGTAAAGGCGCGTCTCCTGCGTGACTTTTCCGCCCGATTCAACGACGTCAATCTGGCGGCCAATTTCGTAGATCAGCGCTTCGCGAATAAATCGGAAGGAATTTACGTTCTTGATCTCCGCCTTCGTGCCTAATTGCTTTTGACCCCGCGGACGGATGCTCACATTGGCGTCGCAGCGCAGCGAGCCTTCTTCCATGTTGCAATCGCTCACGCCCGTGTAAAGGATGATCTCCTTGAGGCGCGTGAGATATTCGTAAGCCTCGTCGGGCGAGGCAATGTCAGGCTCGCTGACAATTTCAATGAGCGGCGTGCCGCTGCGGTTCAGGTCAATGCCGGTCTTGTCGAGCGCGTCGGGAAAGCCGTCATGCAGGCTCTTGCCGGCATCTTCTTCCATGTGCAGCCGGGTAATGCCGATTGTCTTTATTTCCGTCGAATTTCCGACCGCAACCGGGATTTCGATGCTTCCGAATTCCGCGATCGGCTTGTCGAACTGAGAAATCTGGTAGCCCTTGGGAAGGTCAGGATAAAAATAATTCTTGCGCGCGAAGATGGAAGTTTCGTTAACGCGGCACTTCAGCGCCATCGCGGCCAGCACCGCGAACTCCACTGCTTTGCGATTCAATACCGGCAACGCTCCGGGAAGGCCCAGACATACCGGGCAAACGTTCGTATTCGGCGGCGCGCCGAATTTGGTGGAACACGAACAGAAAATTTTGCTTTCGGTCAGCAATTGGACGTGGACCTCCAGTCCAATGACCGGCTCGTATTTTTCCCGGACCGCTACGGAAACCTCAGGCGTGGTGGCCATACCGGAATTATAGATTAGGTTTTCTGGTGAAAGCTGAGGCTGGTGCCGAGTCTTCAGTGCCCGGCTTCGATGCTATCAATGTGGATTAGGTTCGTGTCCAGTTCAAGCCGGCCCACAATCTGAACTTTGCGGCCGTCATAAGACGCTACTTTGTCGCTGTCATCCAGCCGGTACGATGATCCATCCGGCCCCTGAAGGAAATATCCATCGCTGCCTTTCGCTACCGTTCCAGTGAAAGTTTCCACCCTGGGCAACGCGGAATTGGTGGCTGGCGCGCTTTGCGTGGCTGGTTTGGTTTGCGCAGCAGGGGTACCGCTTTGCGTTTGAGAAATAGGAATTTCAGCAAACAGATTCATTGCCGGAGGAATTTCACCAATTGCCGGATATTGAATCGCGGGAACAGCCACTGCTGGTGCCGGGTTTTCCTGGGCGCAGGCTGGCAAAGCAACGATTGGAGCCAAGACGAGAAGCGTCAAGCCAAGGGCCAAAGCGATACGCGGCGGAGTTCGCGCCATGCGTGCATTTGGAATCAAAAATGAAACGCTGGGCTGCTCGCAGGAAATCTTATTTCTAAGGGACGTAGGGAAACCCTGTAGCGTCCTTAGTCACAGCAGGAAGCAGGGAAGCTGCGGGAACAAAAGACTGATCAAAAATGCAAAATTAGTTGTGTGATGAAGGCAAGCTACGCGACGGCCGCGCTCGCAATGGAAGGCGCCAGCGCCGCGACTTTTCCGTTGCCTTGAGCAATCGCGGAATCAAGTGCCGCCTCGGCGCGGTTGATGACTTCAGTGACAATATCTACCGCGTCGAAGTTCGCGCGCACCACAGCTTCGGCGATTCCGGCATGAAAGGGTAGAGCAACGTCCTTACCGGGAATGCGGATTTCTTCGATCAATTTGCGCAGCTTCTCCGCGGCCTGGAAGGCTTCTTTTTCCCCTGTCTCGCCCAAAACGAGCGCGACCGATGCCGCTCCGTAACGGAAGGCCAAATCGTTTTGCCGGATGCTGGACGCAAATGTCTTTCCAATCTGCTCCATAAAGGCTTCCACGCCTTTTTCCCCGAATTCCTTGAGGAGCACGGGGATTTTTCCAAACTGCAGCAGCATTACCGTCAGCGGCTTGGTGTTCTGCGTGGAGCGCCGCGTCTCCGACATCAGCAAGTCAAGATAAGACGCCCGCTTCAGCAGGCCGGAGTTCTCATCGGTAACGGAAAGGTTTTTCACCAGGCGCCGCAAGCCGGCATTATTCAGGGCGATGACAATCTGTTCCGCCAGCGTCTTGAGCACAACAATGTCGCTCGACCGCCATCCGCGTGTGGTGTTGTGCGTGAGCAGGAGCAATCCCAAATGGTCTTGTCCGTCACTCAATGGCAGAGCCAGCACCGAACCCAGATTCATGGCCGCCGCGATTTCACGCACCGGCTGTAACTCCTGCGCGGTCAGCGCGTCGGTCAAGGTCAGCGTTCCGCGTTGAATGGCTACGTCCTGCGCGGTGGCAACGACCTTCGCCAGTGCAGCGGGCTCGAAGGGTTTGGTTCCTTCGGCACAAAATTCCTTAAGACTGGTGCTGCTTTGTCCAGGCTTGCGCATTGCCACAATGCAGCGGCTCACCTTCCACTCGCCGCCAATTTCATTGACCGCCGCCGTCATCACGGCGTCAGCATTGTTCTGCCGGTAAAGTTTGCGGGTAATCTCTGAGACTCTGGTCAAGCTGCTTACATCGGCGGCTTCAGTTGCCTGGGCCGCAGGCGCTGCTGCGGGCGCCGCCGCACTCTTGGGAGCAGCCGGCGCGGCTGCGCTCGAAGTCTTCGGATTCAACCCAGCCGACAAATACAGCCGCTGCAGGTCCTGGTTCTTTTCTTCTTCGCCAGGGAACAGCTCCTGAATGCGTTGCAGCCGTTCTATTGCCTTCGACCGCATCCCATACTGCACCAGAATTTCCGCCTGCAAAATCAGGTCCTGCAACGCTGCGCCACCGAGCATCGGTTCGCCCGATTTCGTGGGTTCCTCGCGCACCGTGCTGGCATTGGAGAAGCGCGCCGCGATTTGCTGATAGCGGCCGTTATCAATCTTCCCCCGTAGCGATTCCAGCCTTTTCTGATGCCCGTTCTCGTACGGATCCACTTCCGCTGCGCGGTCCAGGGATTCTCCCGCCTTCTCGAAATTGCCCGACTGAAAATGCAAATCAAAGAGCTTAAGCAGCGTCTGGCAATAATCCGATTCCCGGTTGGAGGCGTTGAACAACTCGCTCATGAACTCCAGCATTTCCGGAGTGGCCCGGTGTTTGTTGGAGAGGTCTTGCATCATGGCCAGAAAGCTGCGCCGCTCCCCTCGCCGTCGCTGGAATTGTTCCAGCTTGCGAGCCAGCGCAACTGCCTGCGAGTCCTGTTCACTTTCGAGAAGTAACCCGATCAGGTCCGAAATTTCATTTACCCGCGAAGGGTTTTGTTCGAACAGTTGCCACAGCAAAGGCTCCGCTTCCGCCAGTCGGTTCGCCGCCAGCAGCGCCTTCGCATAAACGTCGTTGATTTCCGGCGGCGCGCCTCCCGCCTGTACGTGTGCCTCTAAAACGAATATCGCCGCGCCCACCTGTCCTTGTTCCAAAAGGCTCCGGCCATACTCGAGGGCAACGTTCACATCGCTCGAATCTTCCGTGTAGGCACGCTCAATCCACGGCGCCGGATTGCCGCCGGAAGCCTTCGTGAGTTCCGCGACTTTTTGGAAAGCCGCTGCAGCTGCCTGGCTCTCGCCAACTTCCGAGCACAACTCTCCCAGGCGCACCAGGTTTGCTTCACTGGTATCTAAATCCGTAATTTTGCGCATTACCCCGAGTGCGTCTGGTTTTCTGTTTTGCTGTACCAGTTCGTCCAGCGCGTTTTCGTAGGTTTCAAGCGCCAGCTTGCGGTTGGAACTTTCCAGCAACTCCCCAAACCGCACCTTCTGTTCCCAGGTGGGATTCACAAACCGGGCAAGTTTTTTGTAGGTGATGCTGGCGTGGGTGGCGTCACCGGCGGCCATCTGATGCTCGAAGAGTTCGCCTAAAAAACGTACCGCCTCAGGTGTCCGTTGCAACGAAAGGCAAAGGTCGGCCGCCATCTGGCGTATGGTGTCATTTTCTGGGTCACCCGCAAGTGCTTGCAAATAAGCGTCCAGGGCCTCTGCCGGCTTGCCTTTTTGCAGCAGCTTTTCCGCCCGTTCCAGGTGTTTTGCGATCTCGGCCCGATCTATGCGCTTTGTCTCCATTGGGAGTGGCAGGCGGAGTAGCCCGACTTTCGATTTTAGGGCGCATGGTAACCGCCAGCAACGAACGAAGCGCGTTCGCGAGTTACGAAAGTCATAAGCAGAAGTTCCTGACCCATTCAAAACAACGAACGAGGCGGCATTTCACTCGGGTGGAGGGTAACGGCCGATTTCCCGGAGCTGTTCGATGCAAACAAAACCGTGTCCGGCTAATATGGAAGCTGCAAGTAGATAAGCCAGTTGTAACCGCCAGGCATCCACCGTTCATGAAGAGTGTTCCCAGCTTCTACGTCGAGAATTTCGGCTGCCGTGCCACCCAGGCCGATGGCGCCGCCATTGAGCGCCAGTTCCAGGAGCGCGGTCTTTCCCGCGCCGAGGCCCCGACGGAAGCTGAATTGGTGGTCCTGAATACCTGCACGGTTACGGCCTCTGCCGATCAGGATGCCCGCGCCGCCATCCGCCGCATTCATCGCCATAATCCTGAGGCGCGGATCGTCGTGACAGGCTGCTACGCGCAACGCGCGCCTGAAGAAATCGCCGCACTTTCCGGAGTCGCCCAGGTCATCGGAAACTCAAACAAGCATGAGTTGGCCGAGTTGGCGCTGCGAGGCTTCAAAGAGCTGTCGTCTTCGAACAGCTGCGCCGCACAAAATCAATCCTCGGGAACTGGCCGGGAAATTGGTGCGGAAGATGGCCCCACGGATTTACCCGCATCCTTTGTTCCGGTCACAAATCTTTCCCAGAACTGGCAACTAACATCTCAGAACCGCATTTTCGTCTCCGATATTTTTGCTCACACGGAATTACTCGCCGCGCCAGTCTTTGACGCCGCGAACGCACGCACACGCCCCAATCTCAAGGTGCAGGATGGATGCGGCAACCGTTGTTCGTTCTGCGTTATCCCCTCAGTGCGAGGCAATAGCCGGTCGTTACAAAAAAATCGAATACTCCAGGAAGTGAACGCGCTGGTCAGCGCAGGATACCGTGAAGTCGTGATCTCGGGAATCAACCTCGGCCGCTGGGGCCGCGATCTCCACCAGGCAGTCGAAGGACGGGCGCCGAGCTTGTCTCTGGCGGTCTCTGAGAACTTTAAGCCGCCGATATTCGAAGACCTGGTTCGCTCGATACTGGAAGAAACAACCCTGGAAAAACTGCGCATTTCCTCCGTCGAGCCAATGGACTGGTCCGACGAACTGATTCAACTGATGGCTTCGTCTCCGCGTATTGCCAAGCACGCGCATGTGCCCATGCAATCAGGCAGCGACGCAGTATTGCGCCGCATGCATCGCAAGTACCGCCCTTGGCATTATCGCGAGAAGATCGAAAAGATCCGTACCGCTATGCCTTCAGCGGCCATCGGCGCCGATGTGATGGTTGGTTTTCCCGGTGAAACTGAAGCTGAATTTTCCGAAACCCGCCGTATGGTGGAGGACCTGCCCTTTACCCATTTGCACGTGTTTACCTATTCCGCGCGTCCCGGCACACCTGCCGCAGCAATGCCCCATCAAGTGCCGGTACCTATCGCGCGCGAACGCAACCGGATTCTGCGAGAGTTGGCGGCGCAAAAAAAGCTGGCATTCATGATGGGCTTTCTCGGTAAACCCCTCGAAGCCATCACACTCAACCTCGGCGACGCCAACCACACCGAGTCTCTTACAGACAACTACCTCACTCTTCGCCTCGAAGGCCGCCATCCCGCCAATCGTTGGGTTTCCGCGACAATTAAAGAAGTGCAAGGCGGGAATATGATCGGTTCTCTGGCGCATGGAGAGCTTGCCCGGGAACCAAAATCAAATCAGCCCGTTTTTGACACAATGCCCGCTTAGGGCCTGACCGCGATAATGTCGGGCAAACACACCGTGGGCAGAGGATTGCCCACCGAATCCAGGCACAGGTTCCGCTGAAATGAAACTTGCTGAATATCCACCCCGGCGTTCGTATCAACTACATGTACCTGGTCATCACTGGCGCCCACGTAGAGCAGTCCGCCGTCCGGCGTAAGCGCCGCCGCAAGCGGAGTCGCGCCTCCTGACAACGCAATCGCGGACGAAGCTTGGCTGGTTAAATCAAATACCAGGATCACCGACAAATTGCTGGTAACTATATAAACCTTCTTGCCGTCCGAGGAGACCAAAAGCTGCTTGGGAACAAAGTTGCCCCGGCCCAGGTTGAAAGATACCGGTGTATTGCTGACGACATCCAATCCGCAAGAAGTAAGAGGAGCGGGGACATTCACCTGCGAGGAGATCACATCAATTCCCGGAGAATCCACCGCCACC